>Ga0210402_10000013_pt1 | contig 156940 bp, 141 predicted proteins | sample IncBWC7MmetaG_FD_161055 | JGI IMG/M metagenome (GOLD analysis project Ga0210402, IMG submission 161055) | Forest soil microbial communities from Barre Woods Harvard Forest LTER site, Petersham, Massachusetts, United States - Inc-BW-C-7-M | ecosystem: Environmental > Terrestrial > Soil >...
AATTACGAGGACAACGAAGAAGCCCGCAGAGTGGCGTTTCTGGGCAGCGACACCAAGAAGCAGTTGTTTGCCGATCGCGATGCCATTGGGCAAGTGGTGGAGTTGAATGGAATCCCTTACACCGTCATTGGCGTGATGAAAACGAAAGACCAGAACTCCGACTACAACGGTGTGGATATCCGAAAAATCTTTATCCCCTTTAATGCGATGAAGAGGGATTTCCCGAACAAGCCACCAGCGGTGGAGCACTCCGTAAGCCGCCTGCTTGCAGCGCCCTGGTCGCTCGAAACGCACCCGGCTTGTGTCAGGCAAATTCGGCGGACCTTGGGGCGGCTGCACAGTTTCGATCCACGCGATGAAGAGGCGGCAAGCATCTGGGACACGGTGAAAAACGCGCAAGCCAACCGCATGATTTTTGTGGGCATGGAAGTGTTCATGGGCGCGGTGGGTGTGGCCACCATCTTTCTCGGCGGGCTGGGCGTGATGAACGTGATGCTCGTCAGCGTGCGCGAGCGAACACGGGAGATCGGAGTCCGCAAAGCCCTGGGCGCCACGCGCGAATCGATCCTGAAGCAGTTTTTTCTGGAAACGGTCATCGTAGTGTTAATCAGCGGCGGGGTGGGCCTGATTATTTCCTACGGCCTTTGCGGACTGGTGAACCTCCTGCCCCAGATGCCGTATTTTGACGGGTTGGACGCCAGTTGGAAACTTGCCGCATTGACAATCAGCTTGTTGGGACTGATTGCCGTTCTCTCCGCTCTTTACCCGGCGAATCGAGCTGCATCTGTTGATCCCATTGAAGCTCTTCGCTTCGAGGCAGGCGGATGATGCTGATCGAAGTATTCAAGGAAGCGTGGACGGCGCTCGGGCGGAATCGCGTGCGCAGCCTGTTGACGATGACTGGCATCTCGTGGGGCATCGTTGCGGTGACCTTGCTGCTTAGCTACGGTTCAGGATTCCGCAGCGTGCTGCTGTATACGTTCGAAGTCTTCGGCAAGGGGGCAGTAATCTGCTGGCCCGGCACGACCAGCGAACAAGCCGGCGGCGAGCGCGCGGGAAAACCAGTACGGTTCGAGCAGGAAGATGCGGATTGGGTGAAAGCCCAGTCACCCCTGGTCAAGCGCGTAACCCTCGAAAACGTAAAGTTTCTGGGGATCTCCCACGACGAGCGGCTTTCAGACACCGCGATTCGTGGCGTTTATCCCGAATATGGTGAGATGCGCAATGAAGTCCCTTCCGAGGGCCGGTGGATTTCCGCGGAAGACGTTGCCGAGCGGCGACGCGTCGCTTTCCTGGGAGCGCGGCTGAAAAAGAAACTTTTCAGCGGAACGCCCGCGGTCGGCGAAACCGTGCGCATCAATGGCGTGCGATTCACGGTCATCGGCACCATGGACATGAAATTTTCGGACAGTTGCTATTTCAATTGTGACGACGAGTCCGCATTCATTCCCTATCCCGCCGCCGCGGATATCTGGGACGCGCGCTACGCCAGCGTGATGGTTTTCGAACCCGTTGCGCCCGAATTTGAAGCTCCGGCGATGCAGCAATTTCGCGACGCGATCGCAAACCGCCAGCATTTTTCGGCAAGTGACAAGCGGGCCATCACCATGTTTGGCAGGCAGGAATTCAAGCCCGTCTACGACGGCATCACCTTGGGCATCGAAGGCCTGCTGTTTCTGATTGGCTCGATGACGCTGGCGATTGGCGGGGTCGGCGTGATGAACATCATGCTCGTCTCTGTGGATGAACGCGTGCGCGAAATTGGCCTGCGGCGGGCGCTGGGAGCTAGAAAAACTCACATCCGCTGGCAATTCCTTCTCGAAGCACTGGTACTCACGCTGGCTGCAGGTGCGATTGGCATGCTTTTCTCCGCGGCCTTGACCTCGGCGATCGGAACTTTGCCGTTCCTGGGCCCGGCGTACGAAGACGATTCGGGCAAGGTGGATATTCACCTGACTCTGTCCGTCACCACCATGGTTCTCTCCAGCCTGATCCTGATAGTCGTCGGCGTGATCAGCGGGTGGATGCCCGCAATGCAGGCAGCAAAGCTCGATCCAGTAGAAGCGCTGCGTTACGAATAAGAAGAGTTTTCAGGCAACTCGCATCCTTACATTTTCTTCTCTGAAAATCGGGTCGTTTGTTCCACCTCCAGGTAAAGTTGGGGCGAATCTCTCTCACTGCTATAGTAAGGAAGAGGGGATTCCGCGTTACATTGGCCCCTCATTTGAGAGGAGAATAATGGATCGAAGGCTCGCAATCGTTCGAATTTTCGCGGGGACGGCTGCCCTGGCAGTTCTTCTCATCGTAGGCCGCCTAATCGAAGGGCACGCTATCTTGAAAGAAAGTTCTCCCGCGGCGAATGCCACCGTGACGGGGCCGGACGTTTCCATCACGCTGAAATACAATGTCCGCGTTGACGCGGCGCGCTCCAAAGTCCAGTTGTCGCGTCCGGACGATAGCGTGACCGAACTGCCTCTTGTGAAGCAGGTTTCTCCCGATACGTTGTCGTCGAAGGCCACTGGCCTGGCGCCGGGAGCCTACAAAATCCAATGGCAGGTGCTGGCGCCAGATGGCCACATTACCCGCGGCGTGGTGCCGTTTGCCGTTAAGGCTTCCTGAGCGCCCGCATGGCTGACCTGCTTGGCATGTTCGGTTTTCTTGTGGTGCTTTTGCGCGCCGCAATATTGGTCTTTCAGACGATCCTCGTCGGCGGTGTGATTTTTCTGGCCTTCGTGGCGTCGAACAATGGGCTGCGGCCCGAGGAGTTGACGCGGCCCGCCTGGAAGTTCATCCGCTGGAGTGGCGTGGGCCTCGCGCTGTGCCAAATCGCGTTCCTGATCGTCAACTCGCTGGTTCTCGGCAATTCCACAGACATTTCGATTCGCGAAATGCTGGGCGCAAATTTCGCGATTGCTGGCATTGTTGCAATTGTTGCCTCGCTCGCCGTTGCGTTTTGGCCCACCCGTCTGCAGAAAAGCGTCAATCGATCCGTGTTGGTTCCAGCGCTTCTGATCCTCGGCTCTTCTGTGGTTACCAGCCATTCGTTCTCCCGGATGGAAGGCCGCGCAGTACTCGTTGGGTTGACGACGCTGCACCTTCTGGCGACCGCGAGTTGGATCGGGGGGCTTCCCTACTTGCTGCTCACGATGAAGCGAATTTCCGAACAGGGCATTCGGATTAGAATCAGCCAGCGATTTTCACGGCTCGCGCAGATCAGCGTCGGGGCGCTGTTTTTGGCCGGGCTGGGCATGAGCCTGGTGTTCGTGGGCTCGTGGAACGCGCTTTATGGCACGGCCTACGGCATCATGGTCGGAACGAAGGTCGCGTTGTTCTGCTGCCTGCTGCTTCTGGGTTCGGCAAACTATTTCATTGTGCGAGGCGTCGGTGCGGCTTCCACAAGCGGGGCCACGAGCCTGATCCGCTTCGGAGAAGTGGAAATCGGCATCGGCCTGACCGTGATTCTGGCGGCGGCCTCGTTGACGTCGCAGCCTCCCGGAGCCGACCTGACGGAAGATCGCGTAAGCCTACATGAGATTGCAGTCCGCTATGCTCCGCGGGTGCCGCGGTTCACCAGTCCGCCGCTCGGCGATCTTTCGCCGGCCGGAAAAGAGCTGGAGCGGCAGGCAAAACTCGCCGGCGTAAAAGTTCCCGCCGCGTTCATGCCGGGAGAAAGCTTCTCTCACCCGGATACGCCGGGAGACATCGCCTGGTCGGAGTACAACCACAGTTGGGCAGGATTGATCGTCCTTTTCATGGGCTTGCTGGCGCTACTTTCACGCAACAAATATTTTTCGTGGGCGAAAATATGGCCTTTGATGTTCCTGGGGCTCGCGGTATTTCTGTTTTTGCGTGCGGACCCGGAAAACTGGCCACTTGGGCCCAACGGATTCTGGGCGAGCTTTAGCGAGGCGGACGTGTTGCAGCACAGGGCGGCAGTGCTGCTCATCATCGTTTTTGCCCTTTTCCAGTGGGCCGTGGAAACGAATCGGGTTAAGTCTCATGCCGCGGCGCTGGTCTTTCCTGGGGTTTGCGCGATTGGCGGAATCGTGTTGCTGACCCACATGCACGCGGTTACGAACATCAAGCAGGAGATGCTTGTAGAGCTAAGCCACACGCCGCTGGCCATTTTTGGCATCATCGCGGGCTGGGCGCGCTGGCTGGAACTCCGGCTGCCGCAGGAGAACAACACACGGAAATATCTGGCGTGGGTCTGGCCGGTGTGTTTTATTTTCGTGGGATTGATCCTGATGGATTATCACGAGGCATGATGGAATCGGCTGGAAAGGGGGTTGCATGACCAAGTCGGCGCTGGTAGTGGTAGACGTGCAGCGAGACTTCTGCGAAGGCGGCGCCTTGGCGGCGGCCAACACGCTTTCGCTTTTGCCGCCTCTCCAGAGATTCATCGCTGAAGCGAAGCGGCAGGGCGCACTGGTCGTCTTTACACAGGACTGGCACCCGGCCAATCACAGTTCGTTCAAGGTGAATGGCGGGCCCTGGCCGGTTCATTGCGTTGCCGGTACCCCGGGCGCGGAACTTATGCTGCCGGTTAATGCCGGCGCGGAAGACGTGGTGATTCACAAAGGGGTCGGCGTGAACGGCGCGGGCTATTCCGGCTTTGACGAGACCTCGCTGCAACAGCAATTGCGCGACAGTGGGATAACCCGGGTGGGCGTGGCTGGAATCGCCACCGAGTATTGCGTGCGGGCGACCGCGCTTGATGCCCTGAAAGCCAAGTTTGAAACCACGGTGTTGGAAGACCTCATCCGCGCGGTTCAGGAAAAAGAGGTCCCGCACGTTTTGGCGGAGCTGGGGCAAGTGGGAGTGAAACTCAGCAATTCAGTGGCATGGCTTGCCGCGGTCAAGAAATAGCAGAATGTAAAAGCAGGAACCGGCTGCTCAGTTTTGGCCAAGCAGCGCGTCGAAATAAGCAAGCATCTCCGCGGAATTCCAATCCTGGGGCCCGATCACCTTCCGGGCGATCTTTCCCTTGCGATCGATAATGTACGTTTCGGGATACATCACCGTGCCATAGTCCTGCGCCGATTTCTTCGAAGGGTCGCGCGACGTCAGGAAATTGATGCCGTGAGCCTGAATAAAGTTCCGGTAAGCGCCCTCGTCCTCATCCACGCTCACGCCAAGAACAACTCCATTGCGGGACGCGAGGCGCTTGTTTAGTTCGATCAGTGAGGGAGTCTCTTCCACACACGGCGGGCACCACGTGGCCCAGTAATTCAGCACCACCACTTTACCGCGCAGGTCGGAAAGGTGAGTGGCCTTTCCGTTCAGGTCGAGCGGAATGTCTTCGGCGGTTTTCCCGGCGATCGAGGATTCGCCCTGGCGATAATGGGGAAGAGTAAAGAATGCCAGGACGGCAAAGGCAAAGCCCATGCTGCCCCAGGCCATGATTTTCCGGAGTATGTCGCTCATATAACGCTATAATAACCCACAGAACCCGCGCCGAAAAGCCAGGAATCGCCCCACGGCAATGAGCCAACCCTATCCCAATATCGGACTTGTCAGCGCGATTGTCCCCGCGCGCAACGAAGAAGCGGTGATTGCCGCGTGCGTGGAATCGCTGGCGGTACAAAACGAAATTGCGGAAATTCTGGTGATCGATGACCAATCGTCGGATCGCACCGCGGAGATTGTGCGCTCCCTTGTTGCCCAATATCTGAATGTGAGATTGCTCGGGGTAACCGAGTTGCCTCCGGGCTGGGTGGGCAAAAACAACGCGGTATGGATCGGCGCCAGGGAAGCGCGAGGCGAATGGCTGCTGTTCACTGATGCGGACGCCGTTCACACTCCTGATTCCGCTGCCAAAGCTCTTTCGGTTGCCGCGGAAAATGGCGCGGCCGTGGTTTCGTTTTCGCCCGAGCAGGTGATGAAGACCTGGTACGAGAAGGCCGTAATCCCTTACGTCTTCACGCGCCTGAACAGCCGGTTTCGTTTTAGCGACGTGAATTACCCCAAGAACTCCGCGGCTGCCGCCAACGGCCAATTTATCCTGATCCGGAGCGACGCCTACGACGCAGTTGGCGGGCACGCCAGCGTCGCCGGTGAGGTGTTGGAAGATGTGGCGCTGGCGGCGCGGGTGAAAGCCGCCGGGTACCGCATCTGGTTCGGCAGTGGGAAGGGAATCGTGCGTGTGCGGATGTATCGCTCCTTCGCGGCGATGTGGGAAGGCTGGAAGAAGAATCTATACTCGCTGATGGGCGGAAACCTGAAGGCGGTCAAATCGGAGGTCGCCCGGGCCTTGCTGCCGATTCTGCTGGTACTACTGGCCACGGTTAGCGTTGGTGGAATCACAGAATCCATCCAGCTTGCCGCGTCCGTACTCGGAATGGGTGTGCTGGGAATCCTGATCGCCTATGACGCGGAACTTGTGCGAAGCGGCTTTTCCACGCGTCTATTGCTCCACGGCATCCCAGGGCGCATCCTGTTTGCCGGAATGCTGTGGGCCTCCTATCGCAGCCACCGCAGTGGACGCTTGGAATGGAAGGGAAGGGCGTATCCTGTGGGTACCCCCCGCGCATCTAAAGGATAGAAAAGGACATGGTCTATCTCACGCGAAAACTGGAGTTTTCGGCCTCGCACCTCTATCACAACCCCGCGCTGAGCGCGGAGGAGAACAAGCGGATTTTTGGCAAGTGCAACAACCCACACGGCCATGGACACAACTACACGCTGGAAGTGACCGTGGCGGGCGAACCCGATCCCGTGACCGGGATGGTTCTGGACCTGAAGGAATTGAAAGAGATCCTGGAGCGGGAAATCACCCAGCGCATGGATCACCGCTTTTTGAATTACGAGGTCGCGGAGTTGAAAGGCCAGATTCCCACCTGTGAAAACATTGCCCGGGTGATCTGGAATCTGCTGGAGCCGAAAATCAGCAAAGGTCGCTTGCACAAGGTACGGCTGTATGAGACCCCGGACCTGTACGCCGACTGCTATCGGAACGGAGCCCACGGCACATGAACGAAGCCCTCAAAATGGAATTGGGGCGTCGGTACCGGTTTTCGGCGTCGCACCGGTTGCACAGCTCGAAGCTGAGCGAGGAAGAAAACCGCCGCGTCTATGGGAAATGCAATAATCCCCACGGCCACGGCCATAATTATGTGGTGGAGGTCAGCGTGTCAGGAACGGTGGACCCTGCTATGGGCATGATCGCGAATCTCGCGGACCTCGATGCATTTGTGGAGAGGGAAGTGATCGAACCGTTCGACCACAAATCCCTCAACGAGGATGTCGCGGCCTTTCGCGAAAACGTGCCGACTACGGAGAACGTCTGCAAGGAGATTTACCAGCGCCTGAAACACTTCCCGAAGGCAAAACTCGAGCGAGTGAGGGTGGAAGAGACCGGCAACAACACGTTCGAATACGCCGGGGAAAAACTTTAGGATCGTATGACGGTCCAGCATGAGGAGATGGGGCCAGTGACGAAACCAACGGAAATATTCTTAAACGAGCCGAAGACCGAAACGCCGAAAGAGAGCATCGCCGACCTGATGCGCAAGGTGATTGTCCTTTTGGGTGAGGATCCGGAGCGCGAAGGTCTGCGGAAGACGCCCGAACGTTTCGAGAAGGCTCTCAAATACCTGACCAGCGGGTACCACCAGAACCTGGACAATGTTCTGAACGGCGCAACGTTTAGCGTCCACTACGACGAGATGGTGGTCGTGAAGGACATCGAGTTTTTCAGCTTGTGCGAACACCACCTGCTGCCATTTTTCGGCAAGGCGCATGTGGCCTATCTGCCCAGCAAGCGGGTGCTCGGCCTGAGCAAAATCGCGCGCCTCGTCAACATGTACGCGCGGCGGCTGCAGATTCAGGAACGCATGACCAGCCAGATTGCCGAAGCCCTTTCGGAGAAGATCTGTCCCGAAGGCGTGGGCGTGATCATTGAAGCGCGCCACCTCTGCATGCAGATGCGTGGCGTGGAAAAGCAGCACGGCCAGGCGGTCACCAGCGCGATGCTGGGTTCGTTCCGTCACAATAAACAGACGCGCGACGAATTCTTGTCGCTGGTCCGAAACCGACGGGCCTAGTTCACGTCTATACCGTAGACGCCGCAGGCGGAAAGTTTTGCAGCGAGGGGGAGTATGCCAAAACGGAAAATCAGCTTTTCCGGCGTGCTCCTCCTGGCTGCTTTTGTTTCGCTTTGTTCGGCGATTTCTGAAAGTGAGATTCAGCGCCTCGCCAAGGTGATGAATTGGAAGGCCGGCCAGGTGATTGCCGATGTTGGCGCGGGCGAAGGGGAGATCGGATTTGCCGCTGCCGCTGTGGTGGGCGAGACCGGCAAAGTATACCTGACCGAACTGGACGAAGATAAACTTGCCGCGCTTCAAAAAGACGCGAGTCGGCGAAAGCTGCAGAATGTCGTGATGTTGACGGCAGCGGAAAAAGAGACGAAACTCCCCGATAACTGCTGCGACGCCATTGTTCTTCGCCGCGTGTACCACCACTTCACCGCCCCCACTGAAATGGATGCTAGCCTGTTGCACTCCCTGCGCCCCGGGGGCTTGCTCGCGGTGATCGAGTTTCCTCCGCGTAAATCGCTCACGGCTTCTGATCCGGTGAAGGGTGTACCGAGCAATCGCGGCGGGCATGGAATACCCAAGAAAATTCTGGTGGAAGAACTAACTGCGGCGGGATTCAAGCTGGACAAATCGTTTGATGACTGGCCGGATGATGGTTACTGCGTGCTGTTTCGAAAGCCGTAGCTCAAAAAACCTCTGTTTTTAGCCTTTGTGTGCCGCGCGCGAACGCCGCACCCGATCGCGGTTCCCGCAGGTGGCGTCGCTGCACCATCGCCGGACTCGCCCCTTGGTTCGGTCCACGAAAACCCAGGCACAACCGGGATTGGCGCATATTTTCAGGCGGTCTTGCGACTGATACGCCAACGCTTCGGCGAGGGAAGCGGCAACGCGAGCCAGCACCGAGGGCCAGCCAATTTGTACGGGTTCATGCGTAAGCTGCAACCCATTTTGGTTCTCCACCAGGTGGCGAAACATAGGTACTCTAAACCACGAGTTCAACTCTTTCAGGTCTCGCGTTTGAATTGCAGCGCCTCGCGAAGTGTTCTCCGCAACGTGGCGCAGCAATTTCCGTAATTTGCGGAGATCACGCAAGGTGGCAGGACCCGGCACCGGAACGCGGAATCGCCAGAATTCCAGGAAGTCGCTGATCCACTGGGGATCGTTCAGGAAATCGGTGAGGTGCCCATAGCCGTCCCACATTTCGCTGTTGGCAAGGTCCACCCAGGGGGCGGCCGCGCCGAACTTATGGATGCGGAACTGGTGAGACGAAGGGATCATGGTAACGAAATAAAACTCCTTGACTCATTACAAGGCGGCGAGTACTCTGTGAAATGAGTATACCATCTTTAGGTCGTTACAGGAAACGGCATGAGCGACACCACGCAAACCATCACCGCACAGGCCGCACTCATCCAGGCCAACGCCGATCGCAGCTCCTGGCGGATTCGCGTCATCCTGGCTTTCGTGGCGATCTACGTGATCTGGGGCTCCACCTACCTCGCCATCCGCTACGCGGTCGAAACCATCCCGCCGCTGTACACCGCGGGCTTCCGGCATCTTATCGCCGGCAGCGTTCTGCTCGCCTGGGCCCTCGCGAAAGGCCAGCGCCCCACGTGGGCACAAGTGCGCGCCAGCGTGGTCATCGGCTTCTTCTTTTTTCTCCTCGGCCACGGCTCGCTCCACTGGGCCGAGCAGTATGTGCCCAGCGGGCTGGCGTCGCTGCTGATCGCGATTGAGCCCATCATCGTTTTCCTGATGTCCTCGGCGGCGGCGCGCGTCTGGCGCCTGAATGGAATGCTGCTCGCCGGAATTCTGCTCGGCCTCGTCGGTGTCGGCATTCTCGTGCGCGGAACGGGCTTGGAAGCGGGTTCTCGCGGCTCATTGGGGCCGATCGCAGTGCTCATCGGCGCGATCGCCTGGTCCGCGGGAATTATCTACTCGCGCCGATCGAAACTTTCCGGCAGCCCGCTGCTGCTTTCCGCGCTATCTCTGCTGGCTGGCTCCGCGATGCTGCTAACAACCGGAACACTTGCCGGCGAAGCGAAAGATTTGTCCATCGCCAATATCACGACGAAATCCTGGCTAGCATTCGCCTACCTTATCGTGTTCGGCTCTATCATCGCTTTCACTGCCTACAACTGGTTGCTCGAGCATTACTCGCCCACGCTGGTGGCCACGCACACCTATGTGAACCCTATAGTTGCAGTGCTTCTCGGCTGGCTCTATGGCGGCGAAGCGATCACCCTGAAAGTGGGCATTGCCGCCGCACTGGTGGTGGGAGCGGTAGTCCTCGTGGACCGCGGCACCAACAAACTTCAGCGCGTCGATTGACCCCTATCCGCACCCCGCACAAATAGCGCGACTTTTCCTTGCCCCACGACGAAGCCTGTGATGAACTCTCCTAGACAGCATCCCCATGTTAGGGCAAAGATTCGGCCACTACCTAATTGAACAAAAGCTCGGCGAAGGTGGCATGGGCGTGGTGTATCGCGCCCGTGACGAAAAGCTCCAGCGAGACGTCGCACTCAAGTTCCTCGGAGTCCTTCCCGCCGGCAGCTCCGCCAGCCATGAAAATGTGCTGCAGGAAGCCCGCGCCATTTCCGCACTCAATCACCCGAACATCTGCACCATATATGAAGTGGGCGAAATCGATGGCAAGCCTTATATCGCCATGGAGTATGTGGAAGGCCGCCCGCTGAGCATGGAAATTCCCTTCAACGGCATGTCGCTCGATCAGGTCGAGCGCTACGGCATGCAACTCGCCGACGCCCTGGGACACGCGCACAGCCGGGGAATCATTCATCGCGACCTGAAGTCAGCGAATGTAATCGTCACGCAGCAAGGCCGCGTGAAGGTGCTCGACTTCGGAATTTCCCGGCGCCTCGATACCGGGCAAGGCGGAAGCGAAACGACCCGCTTCGACAAGTCCTGGGAATCGCAGCACACCTTCACCGGCACGCTTCCCTATGTCGCGCCAGAGGTCCTCAAGGGAGAAGACGGTGACGCGCGAAGTGACATCTGGTCCCTCGGTGTTTTGATTTATGAGATGGCAGCGGGCCGCCGCCCGTTTAAGGGAGGAACCGCCTTCGAATTAAGCGCCGCCATTTTGCGCGAACGCGCGCCGCTCATCACTCCACCCTTGCCGCCCATCCTGCAAAGCGTGATTGACCGCTGCCTGGACAAGGATCCCGGGCAGCGTTACCAGAGCGCAGGAGAAGTTCGCGCGGCTCTCGAAGCGGCGACCACCAGTTCGCGGACCCACGACTATTTCACCGTAATGGCGCAGCGCGAGGGAAATTCCTCCTTAAGCCTTTCCACCAGAAATTTCACTCTTGTTGCGTTTGCGTTCCTCTTTGCGGCCGGTTTCGGCTACTGGTTTTACGGTAAGTCTGGTTCAAAAAGAAAAACAGTGACGGTCGGCGCGATCCAATCAGTAGCCGTTCTGCCTTTGGAAAATCTCTCCGGCGATCCCGCGCAGGACTATTTTGCCGAGGGGATGACCGACGCGCTCATCACTGAACTCTCCCAGATCAAGAAATTGCGCGTCATTTCCCGCACCTCGGTCATGCAATACCGGCACACTCAGAAGCCGTTGCAGGAAATCGCGCAGGAACTTAACGTCGACGCGGTTGTGGAAGGCTCGGTGGTTCGTTCCGGCGACCGCGTGCGCGTTTCGGCGAAGCTCATGCAGACCAACGTCGAGGGAGCGTTGTGGGCCGATAATTTCGAACGACAATTCACCGATGTGCTGGCGTTGCAGAGTGACGTAGCCACCGCCATCGCGCGTGGAATCCAGGTGGAATTAAGCCAGCCAGAAGTCACTGAACTCTCACGCAGCCGATCCGTGGTTCCCGAGGCCTATGAAGCCTACTTGAAAGGACGGTACGAAGCCTCCAAGCGCACGCCGGAGGGATTCCGCGCCGCGCTCGAATTCTTCCAGTCCGCCGCCAACAAAGATCCCACCTTTGCCGCTGCCTACGCCGGCCTCGCGGTGAGTTACATGAATCTCGGCAACTATCAGCTCAGCCCGGCCTCCGAGGTGATGCCCTTGGCTTTGAAGGCGGCGGAAAAATCGCTCGCGCTCGACGACCGGCTTGCCGAAGCCCACGCTGCTCTCGCCGCGATCCGCTTCTACGGGTTGGAGCGCGGCGGCATCGAGAGCGAGTTCCTGAAATCGATCGCATTGAATCCCGGTTACGCGCAAGGGCTCCACTGGTATGCGTTGTATCTCGCGGCGCAGGGGCGCAAACAGGACTCAATCACGGAGATCAAGCTGGCGCGGGAGATTGATCCGCGCTCCCTGATCATCAATGCCAACATTGCGTGGTGCTACTACCTTGCCGGGGATTATGACAAGGCCGTTGAAGCCGCAAAGGAAACGCTGCGCCTTGATCCGAGTTTTGGCGTGGCCTATGGCTACCTAGGCCAGGCCTACCTGGAAAAAGGGCAATACGCCGATGCCATCGACGCCGGCCGAAACTTCGTATCGCTGGCGCCAGGAGACGTTTCCCGGCGCGCGGAGCTCGCCGCTGTCTATGGGCGCGGCGGCCGGAAAAAGGAAGCGGAAGAAATTATTTCGGAATTCGAGCAAGTGAAAAATGGGCCATACATCTCCGCGTACGATTGGGCGATGGCGTACTCCGGCCTGGGAAACAAACAACAGACGCTGATGTGGCTGCAAAAAGCGTATGAAGAAAGGAATGGCAGGCTGGCGAATCTGGGAGTTCACCCGCAATTCGCTTTTTTGCGCAAGGAGCCGGCATTTCAGGAACTCATCTCCAACTGGATGGCCGCGCAAACCGCCGCCGCAAAATAGCTTTTGTCCCCACCTTGTCCGCAAGGCTTGAATTTGCGCAGCTGAACTTCTTGACGGCATTCGAAGCCTCGAATAGACTCCGCTCGCGGCATCAAGTAACCCGCAGTCGAGGTGTAATCTAGTCCAAACTATTCCTGAGTTGGCCGCACGGAGGGCGAAATGCCAAAGCAATTCAAAGTTGGGTACAAGACAATCAACGCCAAACTTAAAGTTACTAGGCACCATCTGAACAAAATCAAGAAGAGCGTTTCGGCTGGAGATCGCAAGAAAATTGAGGCCCAGATCAAGGCCATTGACGTGATTATCAGCGCCTGCAGGTCTGCGAAGATGTCCGCAACTTATACCGGCCCCAGCAACTGATCCCGCCGACATCAGAAAATGCCGCGGCACGAGTAACTGCCACGGGAGCTCCCGGATGAAGGGTGCAGCGAAACGAAATCACCGTCGAGACGGCCCGCGAGGCGCGTTTCTGCGGCGTTCCCCTTTCCTGGTTTCCTACTGGCAAGGCAAACAGCTTTATTTTGAAAACTATCTGACTCGCAAAAAGATCGCGGCCTCAATCGAGACTGCGGCGCTGCTGGATCTCTTTTCGGGCTGGAAGCGCGAAGAGGCGATGTTTCGACGCTGGCCGGAGTACACACCCCAATCCTTGCGCTTGGCGATTCGCCGGTTGGTCCGGGAAAGCTTCTTGCAGCGATCCCTGCACCGCCATCCGCCCGAAGATTCCCGCGAGAAAGCGCTGCGAAAGTGGAAAGCCTGGAATCCCGCCGCGAGTTTCTTTCACATGCAGACGAAGGATTCTTATAGCGAAGAAATCAGTTCGAAAGAAATTCGTTGGGTGGAGGAGTTGCTGCGGGGTACGCGCACTCCTGCGCCCGTGAAAAATTATCCCGGCGCCCGAGCCATTCCGTTTCTGCGGGAAAAATATGCCGATGAATTTCCCCGCGTTTTGCAGGAGCGGCGCACCTGGAGAAAGTTCGGACGCCAGCCCCTCCCCAAGGAGATAGTGGGCCGGTTGCTGCATCTTTCCTTCGGCGTGCAGGACTGGCTGCGAATCCCGGAAGGCGGGCGATTGGCGTGCAAGACCTCTCCATCCGGAGGCGCCCTGCATCCAGCCGAAGCCTACCTGCTCGTCCAAAATGTACCTAGCATTCCTCGCGGCATCTACCATTACGATGCCGTCGGCCACAGGTTGGAGGAAATCCGGCGCGGCGCCACCCCAGCCGAGATCCAGAAATTACTCGCAGGGCAGTGGTGGTTCCGCGATGCGGCGTTTGTCGTGTTTCTGACGGCGGTGTTCCATCGCACGCAGTGGAAGTACGACTATCCACGAGCCTACCGCGCGGTCCTGGCCGAGGCGGGCCATCTTTGCCAGACGTTCTGCCTAACCGCGACGTGGCTCGGTCTGGCTCCGTTTTGCACCATGGCTTTCGCCGACACAGGCATCGAGAAGGCGTTAAGCGTGGACGGCATCTCGGAATCCGTCCTCTACGCCATGGGCGCAGGCATGAAGCCGGCAAAAAAATAGCGGCGATGGGAGCGAACGCCCGTCGCCGCTGCTCTTAGGAAAACTACTTCTTCGAAACCATCACGGAAGCGCGTGTGGTTTCCCAATCAATGTTGAGATTCGCCCCGTTGCCTGCTTTTTCAAGCGATATGGTGAAATTTTCCACCGGCGAGGGAAGCGTGGAGACTTTCATATCTACGCGCGTCAAGTCATTGGCTTGCCCCGGGTAGTCTGTTCCCCATTCGCCGGTCTTTTTGCTGATGATCAGCGTCCACTTGTCCTTGTTCGGCACGGTGAAGATCGTATAGCTACCCGCAGGAACGACCGTACTGCCGATCGTCAAATCCGCGGGCGTTACCAGCGTTGTGGCCTCATTCGCCCCGGTGCGCCACACCTGCCCGAAGGGAACCAGTTCGCCATAAATCTTGCGGCCCTTCGCGCGCGGGCTAGCATAGTCAATGGTTACGGACTTTCCGCCACCCAGATCCCACTTAGCCTGCGCCGGCGGACTCGGGCGCTTGGCTTTATCCTGCTGAGCCGCCACAACCAACGTGCATCCAAGCACCAGCGACAACACACCACCCATCACGTACATTTTTTTCATGTCATTTCCTCCCCGCCTACTTTAACACGCACCACCGTGAATTTTGGACACATACCGAGCCTTCCCAAACCGGATTGTTTCCCGTGCTTTACACTTTCAACACTCCTGTGTTAGTTTAGATGAGTCGAAGAAAAGAGGAAATTTCAAGGGACGACGGTGGGGGGCACTTGAGCGACGCCAAAGTTATGTTGATTGAACAATTCCGGGCACATGTCAAGGATACGGGATCGCCTGAAGTGCAAATCGCACTCCTGAGCGAGCGGATCAACTATTTGACGACGCACCTCAAGTCGCACGTCAAGGACCACGCATCACGCCGGGGATTGATCATGATGGTCAATAAGCGGCGCCGTTTGCTGGACTATCTCAACCGGCGAGACCCGGATCGGTATCACCAGATTGTGGAACGCCTTAGCTTGCGCAAGTAGCGGTCTGCCGCGCGAACTGCGGCTCTGCTTGTGCCTTCACGAACGTACATATTCCCAGCGGAGTCTGTCGCCTGGCCGAGTTGCGGCCGGACGTGAATGTGCCGAGCCTGTCTTTACGGGCTTGTTGGCGTTTCCATTGGTGTAACCAGAATCAAAGCCGCCCTGTCCTCGGCTGAACCTCCTCTCTTTCTTCCAGTTGCAAGCAGGCACCGCCTGCCAGAAACGCTCCTTAGATGAGGAGCTAAAGGAAAACACTTATGTCCGAGAACAATCACACGCCAGCGCCCTTTCAAGTATCCATCGAAGTCGGGGGACGTCCCCTCATTCTCGAAACCGGAAAAATCGCCAAGCAAGCCAACGGCGCCGTAACCGCCCGCTATGGCGACACTGTTTTGCTCGTCAGCGCATGTATGGCCAACAAGCCGAACGACCGCGATTTTCTTCCCTTGACCGTCGATTATCGGGAAAACACTTACTCCGCCGGCAAAATCCCCGGTGGATTTTTCAAGCGTGAAGGCCGCCCCACCGAAAAAGAGATTCTTGTTTCCCGGTTGATTGACCGCCCCATGCGCCCGCTGTTTCCCGATTCCTGGCGCAATGAAACCCAGATCATTGCCATGGTGCTTTCCGCGGATAGCGACAACGACCCCGATGTCATCGCCGTCACCGCTGCCTCCGCCGCTGCTTACTGCTCCGATCTGCCGTTCAACGATCCCATTGCCGCCGTTCGCGTGGGCCTCCTCGACGGCCAGCTCGTCGCCAATCCGACCGTTGCCGAGCAGAAGACCAGCAAGCTCAATATCGTCGTCGCCGGCACTGCCGACGGCATCGTGATGGTGGAGTCCGGCGCGTTCGAAGTTTCCGAAGAGAAAGTTGTCGAAGCCCTCGAATTTGGCCACGCCCAGGTCAAGAAGATTGTCGCCGGTATCAAGCAGCTCCACGACCAGATCAAACCCAAAAAGGTTATCGTTGCTCCGCTGCCGTTCGACCAGGCCATCTATGACAGCATGAAGAAGACCCACGGCGCCAAGCTGCAGGATGCCCTGAACACCGAAAAGCATCCAAAGAAAGAAAGCTATCACCTGGTGGATGATCTTCAGGCAGAGATTCTGAAAGCGATTCCCGAAGAGGACGAAGAGAAGCTCGCGCTGACCAAGCGCGCCTTCGAACGCATGCGCGAAGACATTTTCCGCCAGGAAGTGCTGAAGGCCAAGCGGCGTCCCGACGGCCGCGCCTTCGACCAGATCCGCAAGATTACCTGCGAAGCTGGCTTGCTCCCACGCGTGCATGGCTCGGCGCTCTTCACCCGTGGCGAAACGCAGGCTCTCGCCACGCTCACTCTTGGCACCAAGGAAGACATGCAGCGCTTGGATCTGCTTTTCGAACAGGACTCCTTCAAGCGTTTCATGTTGCACTACAACTTCCCGCCGTTCAGCGTTGGTGAAGTGAAGCCGTTGCGGGGCGCAGGCCGCCGCGAAATCGGCCACGGCGCTCTCGCCGAGCGCGCGCTTGCCAACCTGCTTCCCCAGGAAGTGGAATTCCCCTACGCCATGCGCGTTGTGAGCGACATTCTTGAGTCCAACGGCTCGTCCTCAATGGCCACGGTTTGCGGTGCTTCGCTTGCCATGATGGACGCCGGTGTTCCGATGAAGTCGCCTTGCGCGGGTATCGCCATGGGCCTCGTCGTGGAAGGCGGCAACTACTCCATCCTCACCGACATCGCCGGCGCCGAAGACCACTACGGCGACATGGACTTCAAAGTTGCAGGCACGCGCGAGGGCATCACCGCGCTGCAAATGGATATCAAGGTGACCAGCATCAGCATCGGCATGATGCGCGAAGCTCTGGCTCAGGCGAAGAAAGCCCGGCTGGAAATTCTCGACATCATGGAAAAGACTCTCAGCGCGCACCGCGAAAACATTTCGCTCTACGCGCCGCGCCTGTACAAGCTGAGCATCCCCACCGACAAGATCCGCGACCTCATCGGCCCGGGCGGCAAGAAGATCAGGTCCATCATCGAGCAGACCGGCGTCAAGATCGACGTCCTCGAAGACGGCACCGTGCACATCTTCTCCACCAGCGGCGCCGGAGGCGATCAGGCTCTCCAGATGGTTCGCGACGTCACCGCCAGCGCCGAAATCGGCAAGACCTACCTCGGCAAGGTCGTGCGCCTCGCGGAATTCGGCGCCTTCGTCGAACTCTTCCCCGGCACCGACGGCTTGCTTCACATCAGCGAAATCTCCGAGCACCGCATCCGCGACGTTCGCGATGAACTGAAACTTGGCGATCAGGTGTTGGTCAAGGTGCTGGCCATCGAAGGCAACAAGATCCGCCTCTCCCGCAAGGCCCTCATCAAGGAAGCCCGTGATAAGCAGGCCAAGAAGGATGGCGGCAGCACGCCAGCCCCAGCCGCAGCAGCCACCGGCGGCGGCGAAGGCAACTAAGGAAAACTGATGCGTGTCATCCTGAGGCTATCCGACAAGGATAGCCGAAGGACCTCAACCACTGACCTTGCACAGACTATTGGTTGAGATCCTGAGGTGCAGCAAACAACGCGCACCTCAGGATGACAATTTGTTGCGCGTCAGTGTGCAGAGAAAAATTAACCGGCCCGAGTGATCGAAATTAAGGCCAACCAAAGTCAAAATTAAAAGGCCCCCGGCAACAACCGGGGGCCTTATTCTTTGTAGCGGCCGCCTTCCGAGGCGGGCGCCTTTACATTTTAATGCGCCGGCGCGCAATGCACCGCGTCCAACGCGCCCCAAAGCGCGTCGAGCGCCTCGTTCGTGGTCACCAGAATCTCTTCCTCGCTGCCTTCCGCATGTTCCGCCAGCCACCCGCGCCACGCCTCCCGGTGCGCCTTATCGGCCTCTTCGTGCACTTCGAAATACGCCAACCCCTCGGGCGACTTCAGGCCATAAAACTTCTTCAGGCCCTCGATCTTGGTCGTAGCGATCTCCGGCACCTGCGCTTCGTAAGCGTAGAGCGCCGCAACCGCCTCGGCCACCGGCCGGTCGCCCACAATCTCCCGGAACGTTTCCACCACTGCCTGCGTTCCCGGCAGGGCAGGGCAGCAGGTGATGTCATCTTCGCTCACGCCCAGCGCCGCGGCAAACTCGCGCCACATTTTCGGATGCGGCTGCGAAGGATTCTCTTCCTCCGCCAGGTTCTCAAGAACGATGTCGCGGATCGGGCCCTCGGTGCGTGCCGCCAGCACGCGCAGGTGCTTCGGGAAAGCCTCGACGTGCCGGTAATACTGTGCGGCGTAAAGCTGCAGCGCTTCCCGGCTCAGCTTGCCCGCCTGCCAGTCCTGATAAAAGGGATGCTTCAGCAAATTTTTCTGCGCGATCGCGGCATCAATTTTGTTCAAAAGTTCGGTGTTCAGCATGGTGGTCCCTCCGGTTACGGTCCTTCGGCGAAGCCGCATACACGCGTGCTCAGCCAACCAAAAAGCACTGCGGGATTGTAGCAGAGTTCCAGAATTTTTGCCGTTCGGATCAGGCTGTGGGGAAATGGAGGCGCTCGATGTTCGCGCCCAGCGCCTGGAGCTTTTCGACGATACTTTCATAGCCGCGATCGATGTGGTATACGCGCTCGATGAGGGTTTCGCCCTCGGCCACCAGTGCCGCAAGGACCAACCCGGCACTCGCGCGCAAGTCCGAAGCCTGCACCGTGGTTCCTGAGAGCTTTGCGTGTCCGCGGACCACAGCGCGGCGGCCATCAATGGAAATGTTTGCACCCATGCGGATCATCTCGCTGGCGTGCAGGAAGCGATTTTCAAAAATGGTTTCGGTAATCACCGACGTGCCCTCGGCCTGGGTCGCCAGAGCCATGTATTGCGCCTGCATATCGGTGGCGAAGCCGGGATATTCTTCGGTGGTCACATCGGAGCCAACCAACCGTTTCGCGGCGTGGACGCGCAAAGTTGACTGATCCCGCCGGTCTACCTTCACGCCTGCCGCCTCCAGTTTTGCCAGTACGGCACCCAAATGCCCCGGGTTGCAATCGGAGATGGTGAGTTCGCCGCCCGTAATGGCCCCGGCGATCAGAAAAGTCCCCGCCTCAATGCGATCGGGAATCACGGAATGCGACGTACCGTGCAGTTTAGGGACGCCACGAACACGCAGCGTGGAGGTTTCGTCCCCATGAATCTCCGCGCCCATTTGTCGCAACAGGTGAATCAGGTCGGTAATCTCTGGTTCGCGAGCGGCATTTTCAAGAATTGTCTCGCCCTCCGCCAGCGTCGCGGCCATCAGGATATTTTCCGTCCCTGTCACCGTGATTTTTTCAAACACGATGTGCGCGCCCTTCAACCTGCCGCCGTTCGGCACGCTGGCCTGGATGTAGCCGTGTTCGGTCGCGATCCGCGCGCCCATTTTTTCGAGTGCGGCAAGGTGCAGATCCACAGGCCGCGCGCCAATCGCGCAGCCTCCCGGCAACGAAACGTGAGCTACACCGGACCGCGCAATCGCGGGCCCCAGAGTCAGGATAGAAGCCCGCATGGTCTTCACCAGCTCATACGGCGCAACCGCATCGCTCATCGATTTTGTTTCGATGGTGTAGCTTTCGGCGGGGATCTCATGGGCGGAAACACTCGCCGACATGAACGCCAGCAGCTTGCTCATGGTAATGATGTCGCGCACCTTGGGAATGTTGTGCAGCGTCACCGGCTCGGAGGTCAACAGCGCCGCTGCCATCGCCGGCAGCGCGGAGTTCTTTGCCCCGCTGATTCTCATCGTTCCGTGTAGCGGATTCCCGCCGCGTATTCTGAATATATCCATTTCGAAATTTGCCGAAATTGGTGGCTCGGTTACTCTCCCAAAGCTCTCCGCAAATTCTCGCGTGATTCCAGCAGAATCCTGCGGGCTTGTTTTGCGGACACTCCGCGTTTCAACATAATCAGCGCCAATCGAAGGTCGTGTCCGCTTTGACGCAATGCCCGTGTAACCGCGGACACGTCTCTGGCGCTGGCTTCTTTCAGAATCCATTTGGCGCGCTCTCTAAGCTTCTCATTTGCTTCGCCGATGTCGATCATCAGGTTGTCGTACGCATGACCGAGGCGAACCATCACTCCCGTAGAGAGCATGTTCAGCACCATTTTTTGCGATGTACCCGCCTTCAGCCGGGTGGACCCGGCGAGTATCTCCGGCCCCACTTCCGGCGTGACCGCAATCTTCGCTGACTTTGCCAGCGGCGAGCGCCGATTTGCGGCTACACCAACGGTCAGAGCGCCCCGGCGCTTCGCATAATCAATCGCGCTGAGCACATACGGCGTCGTCCCGCTGGCCGCAATCCCGACAACCGAATCAAGTTTAGTGAGGCGAATCTTCTTCAAATCGCGCGCCGCGTCTCCCGGCCGGTCCTCCGCGCCCTCCACCGATTGCGTCAATGCCTTTTTCCCGCCCGCAATCACGCCGCGCACCAGATTTGCCGAGACGCCAAACGTCGGCGGACACTCCGAAGCATCCAAAACACCGATTCTCCCACTCGATCCCGCGCCAACATAGATCAGTCGTCCACCAGCCTTCATCCTCTCAACAATCTCATCCACCGCCCGCGCAATCGCCGGAACAGTGCGGCCTACCGCGGGTGCAACCTTCCGGTCCTCACGGTTCATCAGCCGGATAATCTCCAGTGACTTCATCCGGTCAAGGTCTTTCGACGCCGCATTTCGCTCTTCTGTAATCCGCCGCGGGTGAGGGTCCCGCGCCACCTTAGGTAAGGGCATTTCTAAAGTATAGCGGGGCCTCCCGCCTCCAAGTAAGGGGACGCGCGCAATTTTCGCTCTCCCTAACAACAGGAACAGCAACACTCCCCCAATTGAATGCCTGCCGCGGTGAACAGCTATGATAGAAAAGAGACTGTCCTTTTTCTCTTGTCAATCCAAATGAGCTGGAACCAATTTCATGGACGTATTGAACAAACTGTTTGAAAAACATTTCCACGCGCCCCCGGAGCGCATCCAGCCGCTCCAGGGGGAGCTCGGGGGCTCCGGACGCAAGATCATCCGCTTTTCCTGGGGCAACCAGTCCGCCATCGGCGTGCTGTACGGTGTGCGCGAAGAGAACGCCGCGTTCCTTGCCTTCTCGCGGCACTTCCGCCACCACGGCCTGCCGGTGCCCGAAATTTACGGAGAGGATCTGGACCGCGGCGCGTACCTTGAGGAGGATCTCGGCGACATCACTCTCTTTGACTTTCTCTCCCTGAATCGATCGGGCGAATCCATCGCTGCCCCAGTAGTGGGGTTTTACCGCAAGGTCGTCGCGGAGTTGCCGCGCTTCCAAATCGAGGCCGGGCGCGATCTGGATTACTCCGTCTGCTACCCGCGAGGTAGCTTCGACCGTCAGTCCATCGACTGGGATCTCAACTATTTCAAATATTATTTCCTGCGCCTGGCTGCGATTCACTTTAGTGAACAAGCGCTCGAAGACGATTTTGATCGCCTCACGGACCTCCTCCTGGAAGCGCCTGGCGACTTTTTCCTCTATCGCGATTTTCAGTCTAGAAACGTCATGCTGCGGGGCGCGCAGCCTTTTTTTGTGGACTACCAGGGCGGCCGCAAGGGTGCTTTGCAATACGATATTGCGTCGCTGCTCTTTGATGCCAAGGCGGATTTGCCGCCGGACCTCCGAGAGCAACTCCTCGATGCTTATCTCGAAGCGCTCTCAACGCACATCAAGCTCGATCGCGAGGCCTTCCTCCGCTACTACCACGCCTTCGTCTATGTCCGCATTATGCAGGCCCTCGGCGCCTACGGCTTCCGCGGCTTCTACGAGCGCAAGCCGCATTTTCTGCAAAGCGTGCCCTACGCTCTGAAAAATATTCGCTGGCTGTTGCACAACGCGAAACTGCCCATCGAGCTTCCGACTCTCATGAGCGCTTTCCAAAGCATGCTGGCCTCCGAAAAGCTGCAGCGCTTGGCGCCCGTAGCGCAGCCGCAAACGCAAAACCTGCTCGTCCGCATTTTCAGTTTCTCCTTCCACCACGATCTGCCCAAGGACGACACCGGCAACGGCGGCGGATTTATTTTCGATGCTCGCAGCCTGCCAAACCCCGGCAGGGAACAGCGCTTCAAGCAACTGACGGGCAAAGACGCGCAGGTCATTGACTATCTGAACCAGCAGGAGAGCATCCACCAGTATCTCGCCAACGTGGTCTCGCTCGTCGAAACAAGCGTCGCCAGCTACCAGCAGCGCGGCTTCAAGAACCTCATGGTGTCATTCGGCTGCACGGGCGGCCAGCATCGCTCCGTATTTCTCGCGGAACATCTGGCGAGGCGCCTGCAGAGCCGGAGTGGCGTCGAAGTCGTGGTACGGCATCTGGAGCTGGAGAAGATGGGCCTATGAGGGCTATGGTTCTGGCCGCAGGGCTCGGCACGCGCCTGCGTCCGCTGACGAATGACCGCCCCAAGGCGCTCGTGGAAATCGGCGGCCGCACGCTGCTGGAACTGACGCTCACCCGCCTTGCTTCCATCGATGTGCGCGAAGTCATCATAAATGTGCACCACTTCGCCGACCTGGTGATTCAATATCTGAAAGCCAACAGCAATTTCGGCCTGCAAGTGGAAATTTCCCGCGAAGAGCTGCTGCTCGACACCGGCGGCGGCCTGAAGAAAGCCGCGTGGTTCTTCCTCCAGGATTCCAACCGCATGGACGAGCCGTTCATTCTTCACAACGTGGACGTCGTCAGCACAATCGACTTTCAGCGCCTGCTCAATTGCCACAACGAGAATCGCGCCCTGGCAACGCTCGCCGTCCAGGAGCGGGAGAGTTCGCGCTATCTGCTTTTCGACGCACAAGGGGAATTGTGCGGCAGGCGAATCGGCCGCGACCTGGAGCCGGAAATTGTCCGCCCTTCCGATAAATTGCAAGCCTTCGCGTTTTCCGGCATTCACGTCATCTCGCCGCGGCTCCTGCCCATGATGAGCGAAGAGGGCGCCTTCTCCATCATCGCGACCTACTTGCGCCTGGCTGGTCAGGCAGAAAAGATCTTCGCTTTCCGCGCCGACGAATACTACTGGCGCGACCTCGGCAAACTCGACGACCTCCGTCAAGCCGAGCAAGACCTCGCTAATTCCTGATTTTCACTTGTTCTTGTGGGACCACGGTTCGAGGCGGGCGGTTCTGTCTAATGAAGTGGCCGATCTTCCGATCGGCACGAGAAAAACCCTTACTTCGCCGGCGCTGCTTCTACCGCTAGCCCCAATGCCTTCATCACCGCGTCATGCACCGCCGGGCGAACCTCGGCGATTTTGTGGTTCTCCCGCGTAGGATGCACGCGATTTGTCAGCAGCACCACGAAAAGCTGTCGATCTGGATCGATCCAGATCGTCGTCCCCGTAAAGCCCGTGTGGCCGTAGCTGTGGGAAGAAAAATAGTGGCCGCTCGATCCACCTTCCGTTGGCACCACCCAACCCAGAGTGCGCGTCTTCTGAGCCAGCGATTGCGGCACGGTAAACTCCGCAATGGTCCCGCGCTTCAGGATCCGCTGGTGCGCATACACTCCGCCATTCAGCAGCATCTGGCAGAACACCGCCAGGTCGCCCGCCGTGCTGAACACGCCGGCATGCCCCGAAACCCCTCCGATTGCAAATGCATTCTCGTCGTGTACTTCTCCCTGCAGCATCCGGTGGCGTAGCTGGCTGTCAAATTCCGTCGGCGCAATTTCCGTCCAAATCGCCTTCGGCGGGTTGTACATCGAATGTTTCATTCCGAGCGGACCAAAAATATTCTCGTTCGCCAGCACGTCGAGCGGCTTCCCCGTCAGCCGCTGAATAATTTCCGCCATCAAAATAATACCGAGGTCGGAGTAGACAACTTTTGTTCCTGGCTCGTATTCCAGCGGCTCATCAAAAATTCCCGTCAACGTCTCCTGCTTGCTCGTGGACGTCCGCCAATATTCCTTGAAAGGCGGCAGCCCCGAAGTGTGCGTCATTAAACTGCGAACCGTCACTTTATGTCGCCATTCCGGCTGCGACCCTTTCGGCCATTCCGGCAAATAGCGCTCGATCGGCGCATCCAGGTTCAGGGGAGAAGGGAAGTCGCCCTCCACAAGCTTTTCCACCAGCGTCGTCGTGACCACCACTTTCGTGAGCGAAGCTATGTCATACATCGTGTCCGCAGTCACCGTGGACGATTTCGCGTCGTATTTCTGTTTGCCGAACGCGCGCACGCTCAACGTGCCCCGAAAACCGACAGCAAGCGTCGCGCCAGGAAAAGTCTTGTCATTAATGGCTTTCTCGACTACTTCGAACGCGGGCTTCAATAGCGCCTCTCCGCGCACTTCCATCGGCTGCAACGTCATCGGATTCGCCGTCACCTGCATTCCGTATCCGGCCTTCAGATCAACGCCCGGTATCGTCACGGGCAAGCGGCCGCGAATCGGAATCTCTCCAAACAGCGCCCGCGCCACCGAAATCTGCGCCACATCGCTGATCCCGAACACCGAAAGCCACGTTTCCGCCTGCGGAAACCGCTCGATCAGGTATGGACTCCCAAGCCCAACGGAAATCACCGGCTTGCCTGTTTTGTAAATCTGCTGGATCAAAGGAAACTGGTCCGCCGGCACGTCCACATCGCCTTTGCGATCGCTGACCCGCACGAACAACGCAAGAATCGCAACGTCGTAGGAATCTGGCGCCGGCAGCTTCAAGTTTTCCGCCTTCGCAAATTTCGTATCCGCTCGCAAAGTCATCACAGAATCGAACCGCCGGCGCAGCTCGCGCTCCAGGTCTTCTCCCGGATACGGCTCGGGATCCGCGTACAGGCAAACCAGCAACGCCCGCGCAGGCTTTGTGCCGTCGAGAGGCAGGCGGTGGGGCGTATCGCGCAGCAGCGTAATTCCCCGGTCGGAGATTTCCTGTGACTCCGCCTGCCATCCCACGCGGCCGAATTGTTCATTCAGTGCGGCCACATCCACCAGCCGGTTCTGCTGCAAGCCGAGACGCGCCTTCGCTTTCAGAATCCGCCTCACGGAAGCGTCCAGCCTCTCCTGCGAAATCTTCCCGGAATTCACTGCCTCAAGCAGCGCTTCGTACGCAGCGTCCGGTACCGGTGGCATCAGCAGAGCGTCCGCTCCGGCAAGAAACGCGCGCACCGCCGCATCTCCCGGCGCATACCGCACGGTGATTCCGCCCATGTCCATCGCGTCGGTGACAACCAAGCCTTGAAATCCCAGCTGCTTCCGCAACAAATCCGTCAGCACGCGCGAAGAAAGCGTCGCCGGCGTGTTTGGGTCGGGCTCCAGCGAAGGAACATTCAAATGCCCGGTCATAATGCTGCCCACGCCCGCCGCAATCGCCGCGCGAAACGGCACCAGCTCCAGCGTTTCCAGCCGCGCGCGATCGGCCACGACCACGGGCAAATCAATATGCGAGTCCGCCGTCGTGTCGCCATGTCCTGGAAAATGCTTCGCGGTAGCCAGTCCCCCGTTCTCCTGTACGCCGCGGATAAACTCGGTGACAAATTCCGAAACCTTTTCCGGGTTCTCCCCAAACGATCGCGTGTTAATGATCGGGTTTCCCGGATTGCTGTTCACGTCCGCATCCGGCGCATAAATCCACTGGATGCCCGCAGCGCGTGCCTCCAGAGCCGTGATCTTACCCATCGTGTACGCGTCTTTCGGATTTCCCGCTGCCGCCACCGCCATTGCCGTCGGGAAGGAAGTCCCCTCGTCCAGGCGCATCGCCGTGCCGCGCTCGAAATCCGCCCCAATCAGCAGCGGCAGCTTGGACTTCCCCTGCAACTGGTTGCTCAGCACCGCCGACGGATACGCCTGGCTCTTAAGAAATCCAAGCGGCGACCCCTGCGTCACATTGATGAAACCACCGACATGTAATTTCACGACGTCATGCATCAACTGGGCATAAGTTGCGGCATCCGTGGGCGTGAAGCTTCCGTGATACGTGGTAAAGAGAAGTTGCCCGACTTTTTCCTCGACGCTCATCTCCCTCAGCGTCGATTCCACCCACTTGCCGGCGTCTTCCGTTAAAGATTTGGACTTCGGAGATGTCTGCCGCGAAGCGCTCTGCTTCGCCGCGGATTTCGAAGCGGCGGTTTTTGGAGACTTTCCACTGCGCGATTGGCTGCGAACTTTCGGTGTCATAAGGGATAGAAGGACCAGGGGCAATAGCATCAACCGGGCCGTTCGCCTGCTCATATTGGAGAAATCCCTGCCATGCCCCATGCCTTGACTGTATATAGCACGCGCACTACCCGCTCACAATGAAGGTGCGGAGCTTCCGTTCCAGAATATCATTGGGAGATATGAAACATCGCTCCCGAGTTTGCCGCTATTCGTATCCCGCCCACTTCGCGTTGGCCGCCCTTCTAGCGTTTTTTCTTCTCTCCTCGGTGGCGTCCATTGAAGCCCAGACTCACGCCAAACCAGCGAAGCGCCGAAGCCGCGCCGGCCGTGTGCAGACGGGCCTCGACGTCCTGGAGGCGGAAAAATTTGCACCACTGCGCGGCAAGCACATCGGATTAATCACCAATCACACCGGGCTCGACTATCAGGAGCGCACCACGATCAACGTCCTCGCCCACGCTCCCGGTGTGCAGGTCGTAGCACTTTTCAGCCCGGAGCACGGCATCGCCGGCCACTCCGATGAAAAGTTTAGCTCCTCAAAAGATGCATCAACCGGCCTGCCCATTTTCAGCCTCTACGGCGATCACCTGCGCCCCACCGATGAAATGCTGCAAGGCATTGATGCTCTCGTCTTCGACGTCCAGGACGCCGGGGTCCGCTTCTACACCTATACCTCCACCATGGCCTACTGCATGGAAGAAGCCGCCAAGCGCAACATCGCTTTCTACGTCCTCGACCGGCCGAATCCGCTGAATGGCGACATTGTGGAAGGCCCCATGCTCGACCCCGAGAGAACTGCCTTCGTCGCCTATTACCCTTTGCCGGTACGCTACGGCCTCACCATCGGCGAGCTCGCCCAGTTCTTCAACACGGAAAATCACATCAATGCACAGCTCCATGTGATTTCCATGAAGAACTGGCATCGCAACTATTTTTTCGAGAGCACCGGGCTCAAATGGATTCCTCCCTCGCCCAATCTGCGCACGTTGAAAGGCTCGCTGCTCTATCCCGGCCTCGAGATTCTCCAGAACGCAGGCGTCTCCGTCGGCCGCGGCACCGAAGCTCCCTTTGAAGAGTTCGGCGCTCCCTGGATCAACGGCGAAGAAATCGCTGCGGTGCTCAACGCAAAAAATCTTCCCGGCGTCCATTTCGTAAATCAGCCGTTCATCCCCGTCAGCGGCCTCTATGCAGGCCAGCACTGTGGAGGTGTCGGTGTCCGTGTCACCGACCGAGCCACGCTGCGTTCCATGCGAATCGGCCTCGAAATCGCAGCCGAACTGCACAAGAAATATCCCGACCACTTCGACGTAAGCAAAATTCTCCTCCTCCTCGGCAACGATTCCACCATCCAGCAACTCCAGGCCGGCACTCCTATCGGCGAAATCATCGCCACCTGGGCTAAAGACTTGGCGGCCTACGACACCACCCGCCGTCGCTACTTCCTCTATAAGTAAGCCGTCTCCGCTGGTTTCGTGAGGTAGTAACCTATGCGATTTTTTTTGAGATGTAATTGCCCAGCAACTACACGCTTGAACAATACACATCGAACCAGAGGGGTATACCGAACTCGCCTAAAGCCTTGAGAATCTCCACCGACAAATGTGGGCCACCATCGAAACTTGAAGAGAAGTGACCGCACCATACGAAAACATCGTGCTTCCTACTGTATTTCTCAAGGACTTTTGCTTTGGGGACGAAAATCTTCATGACGGCGGCAAGTCCAGCTTCGAGTGAATCCCAGTCGGTCCTACCCTCCGGAAATACTTCCAGTTCCCACAGCGCTTTGTTCCAGGCCTCATCTGCGCTCTTCCGTTCGCCAACCTTTTTGCATTGAGTTGGAGCCAAGCCCAGATCTCTCGTAACCTGTGCGACATCTAATGTGGCTGATGAGATTCGCAATGAAACGGCATAGCTGTGCATTGCTAGATTGTACGGCAAGTCAGAACTGTGGGGGACGTTCAGAAAGAGCTTGGCTACCCCGGCAGTCGGCTGACCTTTATCGGTCTTTGTTCAGAATTCCCAGCCGCTGCGCAGTGTGCTAAAGTCCGCTTATGCGTATTGTTTCTTTACTGCCCTCCGCCACGGAGATTTTGTTCGCTCTTGGGCTGGATGAAGAAATCGTCGGCGTCAGCCATGAGTGCGACTTTCCCCTCCGTGCGAAAACTAAAACCGCGGTCGTCTCATCCCGCCTCCCTAAGGAAGCCACTCCGGCGGAAACCGATCGCCTCGTTCGTGAGCATGTGGAGCGCGGCGAATCCATCTACGCCGTTAACCGCGATTTGCTCGAAGAACTCGCTCCCGATCTGATTTTCACGCAAGATCTATGCCACGTTTGCGCCGCCACGCCGGAGGAATTGGGCGCCGCTTTAGCCGCCATTTCCAAGCAGCCCCAAATCATCAGCCTCGATCCCCACGACCTCGGCGACGTCTGGCGCGATATTTTGTGGATCGGGGAAGCGACCGGTCGGCGCGAGCGCGCGCAGGAACTCGTGACGCACATCGGCGAACGTCTCGGCCGACTGAAAGCACAACTCGCCTCGCAATCCGAGCAACCAAGAGTCGCCGTGCTCGAATGGCTACAGCCGTTTTACGTCGGCGGCCACTGGGTTCCGGAAATGGTCGAGCACGCCGGTGGGATCGATGTCCTTGGCAAAGTAAAAACGCCATCGCGTCGCGTCAGCTTTCAGGAAATCATGGATGCAGCCCCGGAAGTCATCTTCATCGCTCCCTGCGGTTACGTTGCGGAACAGGCCCGCGACGAATATATGTCCCTGACGTTTCCCGACGAGTGGTACACGATTCCCGCCGTGCGCGATGGCCGCATCTTCGCTCTCGACGCCAACGGCCACGTCTCGCGCCCCGCGGGCCGCCTCGTCACAGGCATCGAATCCATGGCCAAGGCCCTCCATCCGCACATCGAAGTCCCCGTAAAAGCGATGCTCGGCATGTTGTCCGTGCCAACAACCTCCGTACGCAACCGGGTCGCGGCCGCCGGCACGCCCACCTTCTAGTCACGGTTCAATACAAACACCCGAAAACACACAGAAGTTGTCATCCCGAACCCGCGTTCTTTGCGGGTGAGGGATCTGCTTTTCGCAAACATTGAAGAAAAAGCAGATTCCTCACCCCGTTCTAAAGGCGAACGGGGTTCGGAATGACATGTTTGGGAAGTTTTCCCTGCTTGAAGAAATGTTGTGATTCCGCGGGACGGTAGTTCAGGTTTTTCCTACTTCAGGTGATTCGGCCTGCGCGTTTCTCTGCCAATACCAGTAAAACGGCAACCCCACCAATATCAGTAGTAACCCAATCGACGACCGTCCTGGCCGCTGCAACCAGATATTGGTAGTCAGCGCCAATGCCCCCAAAACAAACAACCCCGGCACCCACGGATACCCCCAGCACCGATATGGCCGCGGCATATCCGGCTCCGTCCGTCGCAGCCGGAATAGCGCCACCACTGCCAGTCCGTAGAAAATCCATCCTGCGAAAATAAACAAATTGGTCAGCTCCTCAAACGTTCCCGTCAGCGCCATCAAGCTCGCCAGCACACATTGAAAAATCAGCGCCCGTCCCGGCGTCCGGTATTTCGGATGAATCCCATCCGCAATCTTGAAAAAAATTCCGTCGCGCGCCATTGCGTATGGCACTCGCGCCCCGCTCAATACCGACGAATTCATCGAGCCCAACGCCGAAATCACCATCGCCAGCGTCACCCATGCCGCAGCCCCATGCCCAACGACGCGCTCGACCACATCCGAAGCCACATGCGCCGAATTCGCCACACTCTCGAACGGCAGCACTCTCAGGCAAGCCGCGCTGAACAGAAGATAAATAATCGCCACCAGCGATACGCCACCAACGAGAGCGCGTGGAATGTTCCGCTGCGGATTCTCGACCTCTGACCCGACCAGGTTCAGATCCTCCCAGCCGTCATAAGCCCAAAGCGCCGCCGCCAGCGCGGCCAGAAATGCGCCGAATAGCCCGGTGCTTCCCGCAATCGGCCACATCGGCCCCGGCATATGCGCATCCGACGCCGGCAGCCCGAACGCCACGCCAATCACCATCAGCACGCTGAAAAGTTTGATGGCCGTCAGGAAAACCTGCACGCCACCGCCCAGCCGCACGCCGAGATAATTCACGCCTGTCATCAGCACCAGCCAGAGCACGCCCAACGGTTGCGCCCACGTAAAGACAAAATCGTAAGGCTTCAGCCATCCAGTCAATCCGGGAATCGCGATGTGCCAGGTGAAAATCGGCGCCGCCACAGCCGGAATGAAAAATCCCATGAAACGCATCATCCCCGCCGCAATGGAAGACGCGGACGACGGCCGCCCCACGATCGAATGCATCCAGCCGAAAAGAAATCCCCACGCGGGCCCTAAGCCTCTCCGCAAATATGCATATTCGCCTCCCGCTTCGGGAATCGCCGCTCCCAATTCCGCAAACGAAAGCGCACCGAAAAGTGAAAGAATTCCTCCGACGATCCACGCGGCAAATACAATGGAGACGCTGCGGCCCTCTCGCGCCATTTCCGCGGGCTTAAGGAATATTCCCGTGCCGATCATGGTGCCCACCACGATCGCCATGGAAGCCCACGCTCCCAGGCCGCGCACAAGTTCCAGCCGCTTTTCGCTCATATTCCCCCAAAACCGCACATCGAGAAAAAGTGTAGCCTAACCCGCGACGCCAATCGTCAGGAAGCCGCGGCCCGGTGCGCAACCAAACGGCTAACGAGCGCGCCGAGTGCAAAAGTCACGCACGATCCGATCAGCACGTACCAGGTAAACGCAATCTTCGTGTAGCCCAGGACCAGCAGCACACTCGCCAATCCGCCGAACATGCCCACCAACGATCCCGTGGCATTCGTCCGCGAATCAAAAGTCCCCAGCAAAAAAAGCCCCAACAGGCTGCCAAACGGAAGTGACGCCACCTTCAGCCCTGCCTCCAGCAGTCGACCCCAAGGCAGCAAGCCAAATATGATCAATACACCGCCCCACACCAGCGTCATTCGCCGTGAAAATTTCAGAAACGCCGCCGGATCCGCGCTCTTCCCGCTCAGCGCAGCAAAATCCACCACGCTGGACGCAGCCAGCGAATTCAGCGATCCGCTCGCGTTCGACATGGCGATCGCCAAAATCGAAGCCAGCAGCAATCCGACGAGTCCTGTTGGCATCTCGCGTATCAGGAAATGCGGCAGAATGCTGTCCGTCCGGTCTCCCGGACCAAGCAGCGGCGAGTGTTGAGCAAACACAAAGAGCAAAACTCCCACCAATAGAAAGACCGTGAATTGAAACAACACAATGAAGCCGCTGGCAAGCAACGCTCGCCCGCTATCCCGCTGGTTTCTTGCCGCCAGCAACCGTTGCACAATCGTCTGATCCGTTCCGTGGCTCGCCAGCGTGAAAAACGCCCCGCCGATCACTCCTGACCAGAACGTATAGGTAGTCGCCAGATTCCAGCTGAAATCGAAAATTTGCAGTTTGTTGCCATTCGCGGCGGCCACCTGTGTCACTTCACTCCACCCGCCGGGAATGCGATAAAGCAACATGCCAAACGTCACCACGCTGCCCAGCAGATAGAGTAGGAACTGCGCCACGTCCGTCCAGATCACCGCCTTCATCCCCCCTTCAAATGTATAAAGCACCGTCAGCGCGATCACGATAAACACAGCAAGCCGTTCCGAAGTGCCCAGCGCCACGCTCACCACCAGCGCAATCGCTGCCACACGCACTCCTTCGGCCAGCGTGCGCGTCGTCAAAAACGTTATCGCGGCCACGGATCGCATCCGCCGGCCGAATCGCTTCTCAATCACAGCGTAAGCCGTCAGAAATTCCCCGCGAAAATATCCCGGCAGAAAAATCAAGCTGATCAGGAATCGCCCCACCAGATAACCGAACACCCACTGTAGAAACGTCATGTTGCCAGCGTAAGCGAGCGCCGGCGTCCCGATAATCGTCAGCGTCGACGTCTCCGTGGCCACGATCGAAAACGCCAGCGCCCACCACGGCGCGGTCCGCCCGCCCAGAAAATAGTCTCGGACGTCCCGCTGTTTCCCGCGGAAGTAAACGCCCAGGGCCGTCACTCCCAACAGGTAAACAATGACGATCGCCAGGTCCAGGGGATGGATGTGCATGCGTTTTGGACTCCGCTGCCCGCCGTGCGGCCCCGCGAAGTGTGACGAGAATAGTGGCTGCGTCCCGGTGCGTCAAGAAAGCAATCCAAGCCGTATGAACAGCCGCGACGTTTTCAGCACCGCCCCACCCTTCGCCGCCCCGGAAAGCTCTTTCCTCGCGTATGCTTTTTCCATGCGCTATGCTTTGGGTCTCGATGGCGGCGGCACGAAGACGGAGTGCGTCTTGATGGATGAATCGCGCCACGTAGTCGCCTCCAGTCGCGGCGGTCCCTCCAATCCGATGCGCGTGGGCTTTGGCGGCGCGCTGGCGGCGGTCTGCGAAGCGGTGCGTGTGGCAATGCTGACCGCCAAAGTTCCCAATGACGAAGTCGTCTCGCTCTGCGCGGGGCTCGCTGGAACCGCCTATCCGGAGTCCGGACGAAAAATGAGGATGCTCCTCGAAGAGGAATTTCCCGGCAAGCTGGTTCGCGTCTGCACGGACATGGATTTAACCCTCCAAGCCATTGGAGAGGGCGCCGCCATCGTGTTGATTGCCGGAACGGGATCTGCCGCCGTCGGCCGCGGTGCACAGGGCCACACCGCGCGCGTCGGTGGCCACGGCTATTTGCTCGGTGACGAAGGAAGCGCCTATCACGTCGGCCAGCGCGCCGTGCTCTACGCCGTGCGGCACTTCGAGCGGACCGGCACTGACACTCCGTTGGGCAGGAAAATCCTTTCGGAAATTGGCGCGTCCACCTGGCCGGATTTACAATCCCGTGTCTATGCCGCTCCCGACGAGGTCTTCCCGCGCGTATTTCCCATGGTCCTTCAGTCCGTGGAAGGGGGCGATGAGATGGCCCGGACTTTGCTCGATGACTGCGCAGCGGCCCTCGCCGAACTTGTCGCCGACCTTGCCGAGCGCCTTCAGTTACAATCTCAGAAATTCCGGCTGGCAAAAACCGGGGGTATGCTGGGCCGTTCGGCTTATTTTGACGAGCGTCTCGACCTTTATCTGCGCAAGGCCGCGCCGCAGGCGGAATTCAGCGCCTTGCATTTAAGTCCGGCGGAAGCGGCTGCGCATCTCGCGCTCCAGCTACTGCCGCCGGCATGAGGGAACGAAGTTGACCCTTCTCGAACAGCAACGCGACCGCGCCCGCCTTGCCGTCGGCGAAGAGCTGAAGTCGTTTCTCTATCACCCGTCCCCGGAAGTCCTTTACGCGTTACTCGAAAATCCCGCGCTCGACGAAACGCTCCTCACGCTAATGCTCTCCCGAAAAGATCTCCCCACCGAGATCATCGAAAACATCGCCGGACGCAAAACGTCTCTGAAAAGTTACGCCGTGAAGCGGGCGCTGGTTTTCCATCCAGGTGCGCCGCGGCTCGTCGTGCTTCGCCTACTGCGAGACCTCTACCTGATGGACCTCGTACAGTTCTCCTTGTCGCCCGTGGCTTCCACTGAACTGAAGCTCCACGCCGAAGAGTACGTCATCGCGCGCCTTCCCCAATTGCCCCTGGGGCAGCGAATCGCGTTGGCCCGGCGCGGCCCGGCGCGCGTGGCGGGCGCGTTGATCGCCACTGGACATGCGCAAGTTCTGGAGATCGCCCTCGAAAATCCCCGCCTCACCGAAGCGCAGATCTTGAAAGTCCTCTGGCGCGACAAGCTCCCCCAGGTCGTCGTCCTCACTGTCGCCAATCATCGCAAGTGGTCGCAGCACTACAATGTGCGCCTAGCCCTGGTGCGCAACTCCTCCACGCCCCTCTCGATTGTGCTCGGCTATTTGCCGCAATTGACCGTCGTGGACCTGCGCGAACTCGCCGCTCCCGGCATCGTTCCCGAAAATCTTCGCAAATATCTCCAAGCAGAAGTGAACCGGCGGATGCAGGCTTCCAAACTCGAGGCCGCGGCTGAGCCGCAATCGTTGCGCGGGGAATTACTTTCGCAGCCGAAGGATCAGGAACGCCCCGAGGAAGAATAAAACCGCGGAGAAAGAAAACGCCGCTTTCGCCGACACAGCCGACCAAAGAAAACCAACCACCAGGCTCGACAAGAAATCTCCCACGGCATTCACCGCCGCAAGCGTCCCAAACGCCATCCCGTGCTGTTCTTTGGGAATCAGCTCGGCGGCGAGAGAATCCTCCAACGCCTCTTCAGTCCCCACATAAATTCCCGCCAGCACAAACAGTCCACCCAGCAGCCACATCGAAGCAGGCGTTGTGGTAAGCAAAATCGCCGTCACGCCCGCCAGCGCGTAGCCGCCCGCAAGAATTGCCTTACGATGCGGCACGATATCGCTGATCCATCCGCTCACATACGCCGATCCGGCATAAAAAACGTTGTGCAGGGTATATAGCCCCACCGCCAGGCTGGCCGCCCGTGCCGCGCCGTGCGCCGGGGCAAGCATCCGCGACGCATAGAGAATCAAAAGGGTGTGCGAAAAATCGCCCGAACCGAACACGCCGACTCCCAGCAAAAATTCCCGGAAATTCCTCGGCAAATTGCGAAGCCCCGTCAGGAACGTAACTTTCTTTCGTGCTTCGAACGGTCGTTCCCGCACCAGCAGCCAGAAACTCAGGACCGCGATCATCCCAGGCAGCAACGTCCACAAAAATACGGCCCGGTAGTTGTGGTTGGTCACCTTCAGCAGCCATAACGCGGTCAGTGGCCCCGCGATCGCGCCCACCGTATCCATCAACCGCTCCAGCCCGAACGCCCGGCCATACGCTCCCGCCGCCACATCAGCCGCAAGCAGCGCCTTCTTCACTGGTGAACGCACGCCGCGTCCCAACCACGCCGCCGAACGCCCAAGCAAGACGTGGTAGGCGTGCGTCGCGAACGCAAACGAAGCCGTTGCCAGCGCGGTGAATGCGTAGCCAAAGACCGCCAGCGGTTTCCGTTTCTTCAGGCGATCTGTGTAATGCCCGGAGCTCAGCTTTGCAAAACTCGAAAGCCCGTCGGCAATTCCTTCAATCGCGCCCAGCCAAGCCGGGCCCGCGCCAATCGTCGCCAGAAACGCGGGCAAAATCGCGGTCGCAATTTCGTGGCTCCAGTCGCTGAACAAACTGGTCACGCCCACACCCAGTACGGTGCGGTTCAGCCAGCCGGAGGAAGAATTCTGCGCTGAAGTTTTGTCGGAGTTCACGTCGGCCACTGTAGCGCCTATCTCTTCGCGGGCCGATAAAGAATCACCCGCACCTTTTCGAGCGTGATCAAACCGCCGTCCACCATCTCATCCAGGCGTGGCAGCATCTGGTCAATCCGATCCTGCGTCTCGATCACTTCTAGAATAATTGGTAAATCCTGGGACAATCGCAGCAGCTTGTCCGTATGATATACGCTCGAAGAACCGTAGCCTGCAACCCCACGCAGCACAGTCACGCCGGAAAACCCGTCCTTGCGCAGAAGTTCTACGATGGCCTCATGCAGCGGCTTTCCGTGCCATTTATCCGATTCGCCGATATGAATCCGCATCAGCGTTCGCTCGCCCTCAAATTTCTGGTGCGTCATCGCGTGCTCCTAAAACCGGTTTGCCAACCGGATCCCCGCAACCGAAAGCAACAAACCAAGCGCCACGCTCGCCGCAACGTACGCCGTAGCCCACAGCCACTCCCCCGCCTCCAGCATCTTCGCCGTTTCCCATCCGAAACTCGAAAACGTGGTGTACCCGCCGAAGAATCCCACCGCGATGGCCATCCGCCATTCCGGCGGCACAATCACGCGGTTCAGCAAAAGCTGCCCGATCAGTCCCAGAAAAAAACATCCCGTAAGATTGATCAGCAGCGTCCCATACGGAAACGTGCTCCCCATCTTGATCTGCACAAGCCCCTGCAGCCCGTATCTCGCCAGCGTTCCGATCGCGCCAAACGCCCCAATCAACAATAAACGCAAAGTGTCTCCGATCCGGCCGCACTCGCTGCACAGAAGAAAAAACTCCTGGTGCCGCCGGGCAGCCAGGAGTCATCAGCCCCGGCGCATCCCGCCCGGGCGGTTATGGCGAACTCCATCGCCGTGAAATTAAAGAGAGTCTATCGTGCAGCCGGAGTCGGCCGCAACTTCTTCTACTCGGCCTTCCGTCTCGCTTCGGGGTGTTGGCGAAAAGCCTCTTCCAAGGCCACGTCGATCTCCCGCGCTGGCGACGATTTCGTTGGACCATGTCCCACGGCAAGAATGCTCGGATTTAATCCGCGCAGTTTCGCGGCGCTCTTCGCGGAGAGCGCCGCATTCCATGAGAAAAGAGCGGGGAAGGGAAACAACGGTTTAAAGACGCCGGCGACCACGACACCGGTTTGTGTCGTGAACGCATCCCCCGCGATCAGCGCGTTGTCCCGAACATCAAGGTAGGCAGTGTGCCCCGGCGTATGGCCAGGTGAGGCTACCGCCTGGAGAGAACTAACGCGTTCTCCCTCCACAAGCAATCTGCTCGGCCAGGCCAATGCGCCCGTGAATCCGAGAAGTGTTTTGCCATTCTCGCCTGCATCCAGGCTCAAATCTTTTACAAGCAGCCGGGCTTCACGTTTGCCGATGGCGAGTTCGATGGTCGGCAGCGCTGCCATAAGACTGTCAAGGGAGCCGATATGATCGATGTGGGCGTGTGTCAGTGCGATTCTTCGGATGGAAGCACCCAAGCGCGTAGCGGCATGAAGAATCGCTCCAGCAGAACCCCGCAGCCCGGTGTCGACCAGAGTGAAACCGTCGGCCTCCCGCACCAGGAAGCAATTGATCATCCCAAAGCGGGTAAGGCGGAATAGATTGTCAGTTTCCTGAACGATTCTCATTAAGCTCGGTGGAGCAACAAACTAATCGCCTGCGCCGCATCGGTGGGAGTCCAATCGTTATCGGGGTACCACTTCTTCACCCTGCCGTCCGGGCCGATCACCGTGGTGCTCAGCGAATGCACAATTTGCGCCTGCTCGGGCTGGTACTCCAAACCGAAGAATCGCGCCAACTCCGGTAAATCCTTTGCCGCGGGCACCGCAAATTGCCAATCAAACGACTTTTCACCCGGCGTGCCCTTCTTATACAGCGAAGCGTAGTGCTTCAGCACCGCCGGTGTGTCGTGTTCCAGGTCAAAACTGATGCTCAAAAATTCCGCGCGCTCCGTGGCGCCGGGCATTTCCTGAAGCAACTTCTGCACCTCGCGAAAGTTCTCGTTCATCCGCGGGCAAAAATCCGGCAGCGGGCACCGCGTGTAAATAAACGTCACCAGCACCACTTTGCCGCGATAGTTGCTGAAGTGAATGATCTTTCCGTCCTGATTTACAAGCGCAAAGTCCGGCACCGCATCGCCTTTTTCAGGAATGCGCTGCGTCGTGCCCGGAGAAGTTTTCCCGTCCCCCTTGCTGACCAGCACAATCTTCTCCAGCCGGCCTTTGCTTTCCGAAACCACCAGGTCCGCCGTGATTTTGTCCCCAGTCTGCAAGGTCTCGATCTGTATGGGTTCCGCCACTTGATATGTCATGGTCATCGCCGGCATCAATCCTGGAATATCGCCGTGCTTCACGGTGATCAGTTTCTTGCCAGCGTCCATAGAAATCACTTCTCCCTGGATCGGATAGCGCTTTTCGGGCGCGGACTGGCACCCAGCGCCGAAGCCCGCGCCAATCAGGACAATAATCGCTAAAATTTGTTTCATCTCTCTCCTCAATAGTGAAAACGATAACGAAACTGCACGAAAATCTCGCGCGGATTATTGAAATGAGTCCCGCCGAACGTGAAGCTGTTGTCCAGCAGCACGCGCCGGTTACCCACGTTCAATGCCGTCACCGAAAGCGATACCCGCTCCCCGAACTCTTTGCCCAGGGTCAAGTCAAACGTCGTATGCGGCTGCAGATGATCTCCGGGCAGACTCGGATCGCCGTTCGTGAAGCCCGAGCCATAATAAATGTCCGTCGAGGCATAACTTCTCCACGGCAACGTTAGTTGTCCCCCGAGGTGCAGCGTATTCCGCTGGTCGTGATCCAGCAGCCCGAAGCCATCCCCAAACGAAAAATCCGTCAACCCTCCATTAATGTTGCCGAAGCCGAGCGCGAGTTGGTTCGAATAGGTCAGATAGATTTGCCCACGCTTGCGAATCTGCGGGGATCGCAGCGTCAATTCCCATCCATTGATGCGCGCGCCCTGTATTGTGATGGGGAAAAACAGGTTGGAGTTGTTGAAATTGTTGTGGTCGAAATAATTTCTTGCCCGCGTCAGAAAGGTATCCGCATCAATGGTCCAACCCCAAAGCGGAATCGTCACCCCGTACTGATGCTCCTCGTCCCGCTCCCCGTGTAGTGGAATGAATCCCAGATTCTGGTTGTTCGCGGCGTCCAGAAGCGGTCCGGAAATCGTCGAGAGCGGCGGCGCCTGGTAGAAATGCCCGTAAAACGCGCGGAACACCCAGTTCAGTTTGGGGATCCGCAGCGAAGCGCCAACCCGCGGGCTGCTCGCATTCTCCACCACCTCCGCGGAATAATGCGTCTGCCGGATGCCTCCATCCAACGAAAACCACGACGTCAGTTTGATCTGGTCCTCAACATAAGCCGCGGCCAATCCTCCCGCTGGGCTGGTACTGACAGGTGGATTTACGCCGCTGCATTCCGCTGGGTTGTTGCCGTTGCAAATCAGCCCAAACAACTGGCTCGCCTGTTCCGCAAATCCAAAAACGCCAGCCCGCAAATTGTTGCGCTTCGCAATCCACGACAAATTCGCCTGCCCGCCTTCATAGTTCGATGAAAGCGTTTCCGTCGCCGAACTCGGCAGATCGGTCGGCCTGCTCTCATAGTTGACGTTGTTGTAGTGATAGAACGGCGAGACCGTCAACACCAACCCCGGGCTGATCGTGCGAACCCAGGAAAACAGCACAAACCCGTCGTGCTCTTTGTTCGAGTCGCTCTGAGCCTGCCCCGGCACAATCGGAACCTGGTAAAAATCCTGCCGCAGTTGGGCCACCAGCCGCAATTGATTCTGTGCATCCATGTTGTAGGTCATTGATGTGAATCCGCCGTAACCGTTCGCCTGATCGTGAATCACCGCCGAAGTCGGCGTCTCTAACCCCAGGTCTGTGCGGTTCCCATTCAGGCTCGCGTAGTAAGCGAACCGGTTCGTGTGCCCGCCGAAATTCAACTGGTCGTCCGTCTGATAAAAATTCCCCGCCGTCAATATCAGCTCGGCCTGGTTGTTGCGCTCAAACCCCGTGCGCGGCGCCACATTGAAAACGCCGTAAGTTCGGTCGCCATATTCGGCGGAATAGCTCCCGCGCTGCACTTCAAGCGTCTCGATATCTTTCGGATCGATCTGCGGCCCCAGGTTGCTCGCGATATTCGTGTTCGGTATGGATACGCCGTCAATCAGCCAGCTCACCTGATGCCCGCCGCGCACGTGCAGTTGATCATGCGTGTAGTAAGCCCCCGGCACATAATTCGTGATCATCGCCAGGCTGTTCGATTGGCCCGCCCCCGGCGTCACGGCAATCTCCTGACGTGTCACCAGCGTGGTCGGCGTCACCGACTCCACTTGCGCCGGCGGCGCCTCAGAGGTCACTGTCACCGTCTGCGCCTGCTTCGCCACCTTCAATTCAATATGCAAAATCGGCGCGGTCCCGGAAAGAACGGTCAGTTTTTCTTCCTGCGACCCGAAATCGGCTTTGCTCACCGTGATGCGGTATTCGCCAATCGGCACGGAATCGAAATGAAATTCACCCTCGGCGCTCGTCCGCGCAGTCTGCGTGAACTCCGAATGCTCCGCCTTCAACACCACTTCCGCATCCGCAATCGGCCGGTGCTGCGGGTCGTGCACAATGCCGCGCACAGTAGCAAACACGGTCGCCAGCAAAACTCCTCCGCACAACATCAGGGAGCCGAACAAAAATGAAATCCGTCGAGCCATTAGTCTTCTCCATAAGAATGCGAACCGAAGCGGCCGTGGCCGCCCGGAAGCGAGTGCGCGCTCAGGGTTACCTAGGAATGCGAGGAGTTTCTACAGACCGAGGAGAAGCGTTCGCGGAGGTGGAGAAGCCGGATCCAAAACAAAAGAACTCGCCAAAGGAGTCAATGTGGGCGTCGGGGGACCGATGCGGAGCGGCGCAGAAATCTCCATAAGAGCCGGCAGCACAAAAACAATCGCCCCGGTCACGGCGGGATCCGCGGGATGGCAACACGCCATGGTGCAATCCATCGCCGCCTTACGCCCATGATGCTCGCAACCGGCCATCGGCGCATCCTTCGCGGAATTGGTGTCGCTCGAACTCTTCTTGGGTGCATGCCCATGCAGCGGACACATCGCCCCATCGCAGCAACCCATGCCCGCAGCCTGCAAAGCCGAAGCCCAAGCCGGCGCCCACAGCAAAATCACCGCCACCAAACACACACACGCCCCCAACCTTCTTCCCGGAGCGTTGGAATCATGGCGCATTCTCTTCATTTTGCGAATCTCCACAATACTCCAAATGTCGCCCCCCGTAAATTCAATTTGCCGCACTCCCATGGGATCCAACCAGGTGCTAGGTGAGGATAGCTCCTGAAACTGAGGTAACTCGGCTTTGGGAAAGTTATATGCAAATGCTAGGCTGAGGTGCCACAAGTCACGGATGGCCGAAAACTCGATCAAGGACCTCCACCCATGAAGGATGCGCCAGAAAAGCCTGCAACGATTCAACTCACACTTTCGAGTCTTGTTCCCCTTGTTGTAGGGTTCTGCGCCACTCAGGTTACGATGGCCATTGGTGAGCGATACGGGAGGGATACCGTACCATTCGTCCTAGTGGGATGGTGCGTGACACTGTTCGTCTTCGCTGCGTGGCTCAATCAGGTCTTATTCCGTCACACAAGAACGCTTCTTCCTTTCCTTGCTGCCCTCGTAGTCATTCTCCTGATTTGGTTGTGGCAGAGACTGGCTTTCACAATGCTGGTTCCACGTTCGGGTCTCACGTACGGATATTTCCTGCAGCCGGAAGGGGCGAAAGCTGGATTCTGGGTTCTCACCTGCCCGCTACGGGTGGGATTGACTTGCCTATCGGTTTGCTTCATAACAGCACTGGTTTCGGGCTGGCGTGCTGGCGTCCGCCGCTTATTGGTCTGCATGATCCCGTGGTGGTTCGCGGCGATTCTGATCTTCGCGCTGCCCTCGATGTACCTCGACGCACAAGGAAACGCCTCTGTGTTTATCTGACCCCTGTTTGGCTAGCAACGCAATTGGCACGAGTTCATGTGGCGCCGTGCAACCGAACACAGAGATACGCCATGGCTCCGCTGCGTCTTGACACCCGGCCACGCAGGTCACAAACTAAATCCATGCCCCACATTTACATGCAATTCGATTTTGGCAAGGACGAGGAAAAAGCCCAGCTCGCCCGCCACAAACTGGAAACTTGGAAGCAAGCCTTTCGCCTCGACAAAAAACTCCTCTACAAATTCGAACGGGCCAGCGACGGCGCACCCGCCGCAGAGCCAGTAGCCGCCAAGCCCGAAAAATCCAAAGCAAAAAGCAAAGGCAAAGCCAAGGAAGAACCCGAAGCTCCCGCCTCCAACGAAACCGTCAAACTCCTCCTCCGTCTCGGCTTTTCCAACCACGAAAAGCTCTCCGAGCAGCGATGGGTCGATCGCATCCCCACGGAAGAGCCCTTCCTCGCCGCTTCTCCAAGAGTCCTCAAGCCCGGCGACGCCCTGTTCTCCGACACCGAAAAGCAATTCGATGATCTGTCCTAGTACCTGCGTTTTTCACAACCCCGCGCACGTTCTACTGTGCACTCCAACGACGGCTCCGGTATAATTAAGTTCCGTAGACGCCCATCCCCATTCCAACGCGAGGCAGACTGAATGGCGGTACAAACGCGTGTCAAAGTAGCAAAGTTGGAAGCCACTCGGCATCAGGGGCTCGATCGCGAAACCCTCATCCGCATTTACCGCACGATGTTTCTTTCCCGCCGTCTCGACGACCGGGAAATCCAGCTCAAACGCCAGAACAAAATTTATTTCCAAATCTCCAGCGCCGGCCACGAAGCAATTACCACCGTGGCCGGCTTGCTTCTTCGTCCCGGCGTCGATTGGGTCTACCCCTACTACCGCGACCGCGCCCTCTGCCTCGCTCTCGGCGTCACCCCGCTCGAAACCCTTCTCCAGGCCGTAGGCGCCAAGGACGACCCAAGCTCCGGCGGACGGCAGATGCCTTCCCACTGGGGCCACCAGAAATTCAATATCGTCAGCAAGTCCTCCTGCACCGGCACGCAATTTGTCCAGGCGGTTGGAGCAGCCGAAGCCACTCTTTATTACGGCCATCATCCGAAGGCCCTCGCTCAGGCGCAAAAGGCCCCTCTCGGCGAAACTCTGGATTACGATCCCGAAGAGATCGTCTACGTCTCCTCCGGCGACGGCGCCACCAGCGAAGGTGAATTCTGGGAATCCCTCAACGCCGCCTGCGCCAAAAAGCTGCCTCTCTTCTACCTCGTCGAAGACAACGGCTATGCCATCTCCGTTCCAGTGGAAGTCCAAACCGCCGGCGGCAGCATTTCAAAGCTCGTTCGAAGCTTTCCCAACCTGCACGTCGCCGAATGCGATGGCACCGACCCGCTCGAAAGCTACGCTGTCTGCAAGGAAGCCATTCGCTACGTCCGCGAGCGCCGCGGCCCCGCGCTCGTCCACGCGCACGTGACTCGCCCGTATTCGCATTCGCTCTCTGACGACGAAAAACTTTACAAGACCCACGAAGAACGCGAAGGCGAAGCCCGCCGCGACCCTCTCTCCAAGTTCTCACTCTTTCTGATTCGCGAAGGCCTGATGGACCAGAAAGAGATCGAAGCCCTCGAAGCCGAAGTTGACCGCGAAGTCCGCGAAGCCGGCGATCAGGCCCTGGCCGCCGCGCCGCCGGAAGCTTCCTCCGTCTACGAAAATGTCTATTCGCCGGACATCGACCCCTCCTCACCGGCCTTTACCGCCGAGCCCAAGTTTCACGGCGGCCCAAAGACCATGGTCGAAATGGTCGCCGCCACGCTGCAAGACGAAATGGCCCGCGACGAGCGCATCACCGTTTTCGGCGAAGACGTGGCCGATGCCAGCCGCGAGGAAAATCTCAAGGACGTAAAAGGGAAGGGCGGCGTTTTCAAAGCCACCGCGGGCCTTCAGCGCAAGTACGGCGCGGACCGCGTTTTCAACACGCCCCTAGCCGAGGCCAGCATCGTTGGCCGCGCCATCGGCATGGCCACCCGAGGCATGAAGCCCGTCGCCGAAATTCAGTTCTTTGACTACATCTGGCCCGCCATGATGCAGATTCGCGATGAGCTCTGCGTCATGCGCTGGCGCTCCGACGGCAAATTCAAAGGCCCCGTGGTCCTGCGTGTGGCCATCGGCGGTTATCTCACCGGCGGTGCCGTCTATCACAGCCAGAGCGGCGAATCGATTTTCACCCACTGCCCCGGCTTGCGCGTCGTGATGCCGTCCACCGCGCTCGACGTTGCCGGCCTATTGCGTACTGCCATCCGCTGCGACGACCCCGTCATGTTCCTCGAGCACAAGCATCTTTACCGGCAGCCGTACAACCGCTCCGAATATCCCGGCCCCGATTACACTGTTCCCTTCGGCAAGGCTCGTCTCGTAAAAGAAGGCTCGCAGGTCAGCATCATCACCTATGGCGCAGTAGTTCGCCGCGCCGAAGTCGCCGCCGCCGCTCTCGAACGCTCCGGCGTCTCCGTCGAAATCATCGATCTGCGCTCCCTCTCGCCCTACGACTGGGAAGCCATCGCCGGCTCCGTCCGCAAAACGCATCGCGTCATCGTCGCCTATGAAGACATGATGAGCTGGGGCTACGGTGCCGAAATCGCCGCCCGCATCGCCGAAGAACTCTTCGAAGAGCTCGACGCCCCCGTAAAGCGAGTCGCCGCCACAGACACCTTCTGCGGTTACCATCCGAAGCTCGAAGATGCCATCCTGCCGCAAACCGACGACATCACCGCCGCAGTAACGAGACTTCTCGAGTACTAGAACCTCTTTGGGTCATTTGAAACTTTCTTCGACCACTTTGCGTATCTTTGTTTAGAATGCCGTGGATATCGCTCTGTGGGGGTGAACCATGCTCTGCCCGAAATGCCAAAAGGAAGTCGTCGAAGGCTCAAAGTTCTGCTACAACTGCGGCGCCCAGTTAACGGGCCAGGCCACGCCGGCCGCCGGTGGCTTTGCAGCTCCAGCCAAGCGTCTGATGCGCTCCAGCCGCGACAAAAAGATCGCCGGCGTCTGCGCCGGCCTCGCCGATTATTTCGACCTCGATCCCACACTCGTCCGCATCGTCTGGCTGCTCGCCTTCTTCTGCGCCGGCACCGGCGGTCTGGTCTACCTCATTCTCTGGATTGCACTACCCCTGGCACCGGCCACCTCCGTGCTGGCCGTCCCTGGCTCTCCCGCTCAGGTTTAGGGAAAGCGCAGCTCATCTCTAATCCTTACTGCTTCTCGCGGATCTGCGTTTAGCTCCACCCTCTCCCAACATCACATGATCCACCGAGAGACTCCCCGGCCCCACCGTGGCCAACGCCACGCAAGCCGCTGCCAGCGCCAGCTCAAACTGATACTCATTCACCGCGAAAACTCCGTGCACCATCTTTACCTTCCAGATCGCAATTCCCATTTCCGCGGCCAGCAGCAACGCCGCCGGCCGTGTGAACAGCCCGATCAGCAGCAGTCCGCCGCCAATGGATTCCAGAATGCCCGCGAGTCCCACAAAATATCCGGGGAATCCGTGCTGAATAAAAAACTCGCGCATTCCCGCATCGGCCCGCACGAGCTTCGGATATCCGTGGTAAATAAAAATCAACGCCAGCGCCACGCGCAAAATTGCCAGCCCCACCGGCTGAAACGAATTCAAAAATTTCATGTCTTCCCCCGCGCTCCGCAATACTCATCCCACGCCGTTGATTCTACCGGTTCTTCCGCGCCATGTGTCACCTCGGCCGCGGCCTTGTTTCAGGTACAATCTTCAAGGTCACTCTTGAGGAATCATGAAACGTAAGCTACTGGTCGCCGTGCCGCTGCTGTGCGTTGTGGCGCTGCTGGCCTGGATTTTTCGCCCCAAGCACGAATCCATCAGTGATGCATACATCAGCGAGCGCAGCGTCACGCTTTGGAGCAGCATCGCCCAGGTCCGCGAGCAACTCGGCGTGCTTCTCTACGGCGACCACGTGGATGTCCTCGCCCGCCACAACGAAAACGTAAAGGTCCGTACCGCCGCAGGTGTTGTCGGCTGGGTAGACGGCCGCTATTTAATGGACCCGGACCTCTGGCATCGGAGTGCCAAGTTGCTCGAACAGGCCTCCAGCATCCCCTTGCAGGCTCGCGGCCGCACCAAAGTCCCAACCAACTTGCGCGTGCAACCCGGACGCAACGAGCCACGTCTCTACCAGTTCTCCCGCAACGCGCCCCTGGAAATCGTCGGCCGCGCCACCGCCGACTGGGTGCAAGTCTCCGACGAAAAAGAAACCCCCGGCGAGCCCTCCGAAACCAAGAAGGAAGACTGGTTCCTCATCCGCGGCACCGCAACGCGCCCGCCGGGGGAAGGCGTAGTCCGTAATTCCGCCATCACCAACACCACGCAGCCCGGCGATCAGACCATTCCCATCGCGGGTTGGGTCGTCGCCCGGTTCGTCTCTCTGGATCTGCCCGAAGCCGTACGCCAAGGCACCGAATCGGCCAATGTTCGACCACTCGCGTGGTTCGAACTCAATCGCGTAGCCGACGGTGAAGGCGAGCACTCGCAATATCTCGTCGCCGGCGCGCGCGGCCCCGAAGGCCTGCCCTGCGATTTCACCACTCTGCGTGTCTATACCTGGAATACGCGCAAGACCCGCTACGAAACCGCTTTCATTGATAACAATCTCTGCGGCACCTTTCCCATCCGGGTCGCGAAAGACCCAAAAGGCCAGCCCGAATTCCGGTTCCACCTTACCCGCGAAAAGGAAGAGCGCCACTATCGCCTAATCCAAACCGTGGTCCGCCGCATCAAGGACGAAAATCTCGCCGCCCCATCCAAATCCGAAAAACCCAAGCCCATACAATCTCCGTCTAAAAAATAACCATGCGCTTCCTAAGAAAATCTCCCACACTTCTGGTGATTGCAGGGGGCGGCCTGATCCTTGCGCTTCTCGCACTGCTCGGCAGTTCGTTCATCTCGGCACAGCAGCCTGCTTTAGTCGAACACTTTTTCCCTCTGACTCCCGGCACTTATTGGCTCTATCGCGGCACTGTCAACTGGACCGACCCGCAAACGGAAAAACAAGCCCAGGCGGACGTCACCCTCAAAATGACGATTCAAAGAGTCATTCAAAGGCGCGATTTCACAATCGCCATCCTCTCCGGATTCCCTCGCGACCTGGATTGGGCCACCGGCGAAGTGGGAGCGATGCCCTGGCTCCTGATCGAAACAAAACACCATGAAGTTTTCCTCGATTCGCTGCCCCCGGATTTCGACTACGCAAAGCTTGGAAAAGACGCCGTGCCCCTCGACAAGTTTCTCTCCGAAGACAATCTTCTCTTCCGCTGGCCGCTGAAAAAGGGCATGAAATTCGGCGATGCCGAAAGTGTCCGCCGCGACGACGATCACTACTGCTGGGTTGTAGCGACCCAGGAGACGAAGAAGTTGGACGATATCAAAGGGCTACCTTCGCGATCCGCCGAAATCTTCCTCCTGCAATACCTCACCAATCCCGACGACACCGAGATGGAAATCTCTCCCGGCATCGGCATCCTCAGCTACCAATACCATCACCACGGCACCGTCGCCGAAACCAGCCTCGCCCTCGTCGAATTTCATCCTGCTCCACCGCCGCCCGAAACCCCCGGAGCCAAACCATGACCCTCCACATCAACGAAGCCGAAGTCCGCCAGCTTCTCACCATGCCCATGGCCATGGACGCCGTCGAAGAAATCTCCCGCAAGCAAGCCGCCGGCCAGGTAATCCTTCACGCGCGCCGCCGCTTCGAACTTCCCGCCGGTGGAGGCTTCTTCCACTACATGGCCGCCATGGACACTCAAGCCGGCTTCATCGCCATGAAACAGTACACCTACGTGAAGGGAATTCTCCGCTTCCTGGTCCCGCTTTACGAAATCTCGACCGGCGCACTCCTAGCCCTGATCGAAGCCGACTTCATGGGCCAGCAACGCACCGGCGCAGCCTCTGGTGTCGCCACAAAATATCTCGCCCGCCAGAATGCGCGGACCGCCGCCATCCTCGGCACCGGCGGCCAGGCAAAAACCCAGCTCGAAGCCGTCGCCGCCGCGCGAAAACTCGAATCCGTCCGAGTCTTCGGCCGCGATCCCCAGCGCCGTGCAAACTTCTGCAACGAAATGTCCCAACGCCTCGGCATACCGATTCATCCCGCCGCCTCCGCCGCCGAAGCCGTCCGTGGCGCCGACATCGTCAATACAGCCACGACGTCCGCCAAACCCGTCCTCGACGGCCACGACATCGCCGAAGGCGCCCACATCAACGCCATCGGCGCGAATCACGCCCACAAGCGCGAACTCGATGACACCGCCGTTTCCCGCGCCGATGTAATCTTTGTTGATTCGATCGAGCAGTCCAAACAGGAAGCCGGCGACCTCATCATCCCGTTCCAGCAGCAACCCCAAAAATGGGACACCGTGCACGAACTCGATCAACTTGTCGCCGGCAAAATCCCCGGCCGCACTTCCGAAAAGCAGATCACCATCTTCAAGTCCAATGGCATCGCGTCCTGGGATCTCGCCGTCGCCGAAAAGGTCTACGCCCTCGCCAAGGGAAAAAATCTCGGCCGGGAATTGCCGTTTTTCTCTTCAGGAAAGTAACCGCGGAAGGGAATCTAGGAGGGAGCAAATCAGTATGGGAGGGAACCTGACGCCTCATTCCGGGAGCGAGGCGTTCGTCGGGCTCCCGGAATGAGGTTCAATGTGCAGTTACGAGTTTAGAGCTTGGGCTTTGCGGTTGGGGAGTGGGTTCTTCCGCATGGAAAGGGTGTTGTGAGTCTTCAAGGTGTCGTTCCCCCGGTTGCCCGCGCTCTTCCAGAGCAGGCCGCACGCGATCAGCAGCATTCCAATCGCGATGATTGATCCAAGCGTGCGCGGAAGGCTGCCCGCGCCGGCCTCTTCCTGCTGGTTCGCAGGAAGAATCGAAGCCTCAGTGATTGCCGCATATTCAACCTGTGCATTGCTTACCGCTACGTTGGCCGCGGCTGCGGACGGTGTATTGAAATTTCCGCTGACCGACGTCGGCGGAGTCTCAAAGTAGACGTTGTCGATTTCCTGCGCGCAAACCGCGCTCGTCATGAAAAGCGAAACTCCCAGCGCCGCAAAAACCAGTTGCCACTTGATATTTTTTGTGAAGTTCATGGTCCACCTCAGTTTTTTTCTGAACTGCCCGACGCTCCTGGAAGAATGCAAGGCCCATGCCATCGCGAAGCCAAATCACGTCAAATCACTCCAACTTTGTGCATCTCGCGAAGTTTCAATGGCATAGCCTCGAAAATGCTTTCTTCGGTTTCGTGTAATCCCTCCACTCGGGAATCCCGGCACCTCTTCCGTCTATCTAAATAGCGATTCCCGCAGCCCTGCGCAGCTCGATTTGCCAACAATTCGGCCCCAATAGAAGGTAGATAACAACCGCCACTTCCCTCTAGGTCGTTGTCAGGTAACGGGTTAAGTCTGGGGGAACCGGATCCTACCCCGGCCCGCGTGGAGCCCGCCCGGCTCCCTAACCCTAAAGATAGCCACCCTACCTTTTCGGATAGCCCCTCTAGTTGTAGATTATCGAAGGTCACCGAGTTACAATATCCGCCCTCAGCCGGAACGCGCGCATAGCAGCAGCCAGAGCCCGAAAACGTGCCCCCAAGAATCAACGTCATCAGCGGTCCATGGAAAAACACCACCTTTCCCGTCGCCGCTCCCCTCTCCATTGGTCGCGACCCCTCCAACGCGGTCCGCCTCGAAGATCCCGCCGTGGCTCCGCGACATTGTTCGATTACCGAAGCTTCCGGCTGCTTCACCCTGCGCGACCTCGACTCTCCCGCCGGCACCTTCGTCAATGGCATTCCCATCTGCGAGCGCGTTCTCGCCTTCGGTGACCAGATCTCCATCGGTGACTCTTCGTTCCTCTTTCTTCCTGAAGCCGCCGCAGCCGCCGAAAGCAGCGCCGTGCAACTCGACGATCACGCCGTTTTCAGCCTCTCAGCCCAGCAACTCAAGCCGGAAGATCTCCTCTACTTGCAACCCGAATCGCTCGCGGCTCTTCCCCCGGCGGTTCGCCTGGCGCGCACTCTTTCCACTCTGCTCAAGATAAGTTCCGCCATCGGCTCCATGCGCGACATTGACGCGCTCCAGTGGCAACTCCTCGCAATGCTCTTCGACGTAATCCCCGCCGAGCGCGGCGCCATTCTCCTCCTTGACTCCAGCACCGGCGAATTCTCCGCTCCGGTCGCTTGGGACCGCGCCGCCGGCCCCGATCATCCGGTGCACCTCAGCCGTGTCCTCGCGCAACGTGTTATCGAAGAACGCGTCGCCGTCCTGGATTACGAGCAGCCCCCAACCTCGGCTTCCTCTCCAGCGGACGCTTCGTCGGCTTCCGGCCTCTCGCTTCTCTGCGTTCCGCTCACAACTCCCACGCAATCCCTTGGCCTGATCTACCTGGACACCAGCAATCCCGCCACGCGCTTCTCCAACGACGACCTCCAGTTGCTTTCCTCCATTGCGGGCCTCGCCTCCGTCGCCATCGAAAACGCCCGCCAGTTCGAACGCCTTGGCAGCGAAAACCAGCGCCTCCGCGCCGAAGTTCAGCTTCAGCACGACATGGTCGGCCGCGGCTCGCGCATGCGCCAGGTCTATCAATTCATCGAACGCGTCGCCCCGTCCGATTCCACAGTCCTGATCCTGGGTGAAAGTGGCACCGGCAAGGAACTCGCCTCGCGCGCCATCCACCTCAACAGCCCGCGTAAATCGCGCCCCTTCGTCGCGCTCAACTGCGCCGCCCTCACCGAAACACTCCTCGAAAGTGAGCTCTTCGGCCACGAACGCGGCGCCTTCACCAGCGCGGTCTCCCAAAAGAAAGGCCTGCTCGAAGTCGCGGAAGGTGGAACCGTCTTCCTCGACGAAGTTGCGGAACTCCCGCCCGCGCTTCAGGCCAAACTCCTCCGCGTCCTTCAGGAGCGCGAATTCGTCCGCCTCGGCGGCACCTCTTCAATCAAACTGAATGTCCGCTTCATCGCCGCCACCAACAAGGACCTCCAGAAAGCCGTCACCGACGAAAAATTCCGTCTCGACCTTTTCTACCGACTCAACGTTGTCTCCATCACCATGCCCGCCCTTCGCGAGCATCCCGAAGACATCCCCCTGCTCACCGACCATTTCGTTTCCCGCCACTCAGCCCGCTCCAATCGCAAAGTCCGCGGACTCTCCCCTGCCGCTCGCGCCTGCCTCGCCCAATATGATTGGCCCGGGAACATTCGCGAGCTCGAAAACGCCATCGAGCGCGCCATCGTCATCGGCAATTCGGACCTCATTCTTCCCGAAGACCTCCCAGACGCACTCGCGGATCGCGCATTGCCCATTTCCGAATGCGCCGCCAATTTCCATGACGCCATTCGCGGCGCCAAGAAACAGCTCATCCTCACCGCGCTCGAGCAGTCCCAGGGCAGCTTCACCCAGGCCGCCAAACTCCTCGGCCTCCATCCCAACTACCTCCATCGTCTCGTCTCCAACCTCGATCTCAAGGCCACCCTGAAAAACGCCGCGAAGCGTTGAGGCCCTCCGATGCCAAATACCCTCTTGACACCTCTTGCGAGTCGAACTACATTTGTCGAACGAACGTTCGAGACGCTTATGGCTTCCTCAACTCCCACTCCCCGCGATTCCGAGGCCAAGCTCCAGCACATCCTTCGCACCGCCTCCCAAGTCTTTGCCCAACATGGATTTGAGGGAGCCTCCATGCGGGATATCAGCCGCGCCACCGGCGTTTCCCTCGCCGGCCTCTACTACTATTTTGAAGGCAAGCAGCATCTTCTCTATCTCATTCAAAGTACAACCTTTACATTCGTTCTCGAAGGCCTTCGATCCCGGCTCCACGGCGTCCACGAACCCGCCGAACGCCTTCGCCTTTTAGTGCTCAACCACATCGAATACTTCCTCTCCCACCCCAACGAGATGAAGGTCCTTTCACACGAGGAAGACGCATTGGGCGACCCTTACCGCGATAAGGTCCAAGCCATCAAGCGCCGCTATTACGGCATGGCCCGCGAAATCTTCGGCTCCATTGCCACGGAAGGCCTCGCGCCCGGCATTCATCCCCGCGTCGCGGTCCTCAGCCTCTTCGGCATGATGAACTGGACCTACAAATGGCATAAGCCCGGCATTGATCCGGACGCCGCCGAACTGACCGCGGCCATCGTCGGCCTGTTTCTCCATGGTGTGATGCCTGCAGGCGCGGAGCCGAAGCCTGTGTTTGCGGAGAGAATAACTGCAGGAGACACGCGCTAAAGAATTTCCAGAGGTTTAGATTACAGACGAAGGGACGAACAGATAATTATGGCCACCACCACAAGCATCGCAACCAAGGAACTCGTAAAATACCGCGTCGAAGACGGCATCGCCATTTTTGAACTCGACGATGCTCCCGCCAACACTTACACCTACGACATGATGTTGCAGCTCGATGCGGCCATCCTCAAAGCCCGCATGGACGAGAGCGCCCACGTCATCGTCATCCGCGGCGCCGGAGAAAAATTCTTCTCTGCCGGAGCCAGCATCCCGATGCTCACGAAAGCCGATCCCCAGTTCAAATACTATTTCTGCCTGCACGCCAACGAAACGCTCAGCCGTCTCGAACAAACGCCCAAGCTCGTCATCGCCGCGCTCAATGGACACACCGTCGGCGGCGGCCTCGAAATCGCCCTCGCCTGCGACATCCGCATCGCCAAAAAAGAAGGCGGCAAGATCGGCCTCCCCGAAGTGAATCTCGGAGTCCTCCCCGGCACCGGCGGCACCCAACGCTTTGCCCGCGCCATCGGCCGCTCACGCTCCTTGGAACTCATGGCCACCGGCCGCACATTCAGTTTCGAAGAAGCCCTCGAAATGGGCCTCATTAATTATCTCTACGAAAAGGATTCCTTCTGGGACGACGTCCTCGCCTACGCTCGGCAATTCTGCCCGCCGAACAAAGCTTCCCGCGCCGTCGGCCGAATCAAGCGCTCCGTTGTCACCGGGACGGAAATCCCCTTCGCCGAAGCACTCGGCCTCGAACGCGAACTCCAGCAACTCCTCTTCACCAGCGAAGATGCCAAGGAGGGCCTTGCCGCTTACGTCGAAAAGCGTGCCGCCAATTTCAAAGGGAAGTAAACTCATAGGGCATCCAGGAAAGTGCCACTCGAATGAAAACGCTCCCAGACTATCTACGCAAAGGAATGAAGCTCGTGATTGTGGGTTGCAATCCAACTGAGTCCTCGGTTCGCGCCGGCCACTACTACGCCGGCCGCGGCAATCCTTTCTGGCCGTTGCTCTATGACAGCGGCGTCGTCCCCGAGCCGTTCGACTATCCGGACGATCGCCGGATCATCGAATTCGGCATCGGCCTAACCGATCTCGTCAAGCGCCCCACCAAAACCATCGAAGAATTGAAGCGCGAGGATTTTGCCGAAGGCCGCTTCGTCCTCTCCCGGAAACTCGAGGAATACCTGCCTCGCGTAATCGCCTTCAATGGGAAGCTCCCCTTCGAGCAGTTCGCCCAGCGCAAATGCAATTACGGCATTCAAAAAGAACTTCTCTATGGCGCGCATGTCTACGTGCTCCCGACAACCATCGGCCAGACGTCCCCCAGCAAGAGCGACCGCCTGAAACATTTTCGCAAGCTCGCCGATCTTGTGAAGCGCACCGAGAAATCGCGCGAAGCGCAGTCCCACTAACAGGGCCTGCACGAAACGGAGGCAGCATGAGTCAAGCTTCACAAACCGCTTCCAGCTCTCCCGTCCTTCAGGAGATGCGCCACGGTTCCATCAGTACCCTGGTGATGAATCGTCCCGATCGCCTCAACGCCCTCAATAACGAACTGACCACCGCTCTGAACGACGCCCTCATCCGCGTTGCCAGCGATTCCTCCATCCACGTCGTCGTGCTCACCGGCGCGGGCCGCGCGTTTTGTGCCGGAGGCGATCTCGGCGCCATCGGCAAGGGCCGCGAGCGCGGCGATTCCGCCGAACTCGCCCCCATCCTCCGCACCGGCATGCAAGCCGTCCTGAACATCCGCACCATGCCGCAACCCGTCATCGCCGCCGTCAACGGCCCCGCCGCCGGCGCTGGCATGAACCTCGCCCTCGCCTGCGACATCCGCCTCGCCGTGGACGGCGCCGTCTTCGGCCAGAATTTTGCCAAGGTCGGCCTGTTCCCCGACTACGGCGGCACTTATTTTCTGCCCCAACTCGTGGGCCCATCCGTAGCAGCCGAGATGTTCTACCTCGGCGAAATGATCGACGCTCAATCCGCGCACCGTCTCGGCATCATCAATCATCTTTTTCCTGCCGACCAGTTCGAAGCCGCCGTCGCCGCTTTCGCCAAAAAAATCGCCGATGGGCCGCAACTCGCCATCCGCGCCGTGAAGCAATCCATCTTCAGCCGCGAAAAAGACGCTCTGCTGGAAGCGCTCGAGCACGAAGTCCAGGCCCAGCTCAAATGTTTCCATTCGCGCGACTGCCTCGAAGGCATTCGCGCCTTCATGGAAAAGCGCCCGCCCAAGTTTCAAGGAAGTTAATTTTTTCCGCAGTGCCTAGTATTCTGATCAAAGGAGAGTTCGCTCATGCCGGCAACACGTCTTTCCACTTTCGATGACTGGGTTGACCTCTTCCGTGTCTGGCAAAAAGACATCGGCGTGGATTATCCGGAAATCACTGAGTACAAATTTGAAGCCAAGTTCGGACCCACGCGGTCCAACGAAATTGAATTCGGCGCTTACAAAGGCCGTCCCAAGTGGGAAAAAGTCGTAAGCATCCCCGACCAGCGCATGCGTGACGCCCTGCTCAATCTCATCGTCTATCAGGGCGACACCGAATTCGCTTCCGTCGAGCAGCAGCGCCGCCTCTTCGAAACCTCGCCCAGCGAGCACGACCGCCAGTCTCTCTGCCGCGTCGTCACCGAAGAAATGCGCCACGGCTGGCAGATGTGCCATCTCTTGATGAACCATTTCGGCTACAGCGGCCGCGTCGAAGCCCAGAAAATGCTGGAGCGCCGGGCTTTCGACCAGAAGCGCCTCCTCGGCGCCTTCAATCAAGACGTCAACAACTGGCTCGACTTTTTCGTCTACACCGATTTCGTCGACCGCGACGGCAAATACCAGCTCACCATGCTCAGCTATTCCGGCTTCGCCCCGCTTGCGCAATCCATGATTCCCATGCTCAAGGAAGAATCCTTCCATCTCGGCACCGGCCAGGATGGCATCAAGCGCATCGTCAAAGCCGGCGTCGTTCCCACGCAGGTTATTCAGAAATATATCAACAAGTGGATCCCCGTCAGCCTCGACCTTTTCGGCGTCGATCGCTCCAGTTCCGCGCACTGGTTCTACGTCTGGGGCCTCAAAGCGCGTTACGACGAGCCCACCGCCAAAGCTGCTGTCAACCTCGAACGCATGAACGAGCACAGCCGCGAACTCTACTATCAGGAATGCATCAAGCTGGTCGAAATGATCAACAAAAACGTTCCCGCCGGTCAGCCACTTCTGTATGTGCCTGATTTCAAGTTCAACCGCTTCATCGGCGAACACGCCCGCAAGCCCTACAGCGTCCACGGCGAACTGCTCTCAGAGGAAAAGTATGCCGAGCACCTCAAGGAAATGCTCCCGCAACCCGAAGACCTGCAACTCGTCAGCGAGATCCAGTCCGTCGAAAAACAGTGGATCTCGCCCAAAGGCTCCATCCAGTAACCCGACACAATCAGTTGCAACTGCTGTATTCTAATGTAGTGGCCACGTTCAAGTGGGCCAACCGTTGGAGTGCGGTAGCTCTGCTACCCCTTTTGAGCACGAAGCCCCGAGATCAAATTTTGGGGATAATAAGGAATCGCCGCTGCCGCGCCCGAATCCAGGCAAACTCACCGGCATTCTCTACGGAGTCCAATGAACGATCTCGAAATCTCAGCAGTGGAACTAAAACAACGCCTCGACAACGGTGAAAAACTCCTGCTCGTCGACGTCCGCGAAACCTGGGAAAACGCCCAATGCCGCATCGAAGGCGCCGTCCTCATCCCCATGGGCTCAATCCCTGCGAATCTTCAAAAGCTCGACACCGACGAACCGGTCATCTGCTACTGCCACCACGGCATGCGCAGCCTCGACGTCGTCAACTGGCTCCGCCAACAAGGCATCTCCACAGCCAAATCCCTCGCCGGCGGCATCGATCGCTGGTCCCTCGAAATCGATCCCAGAGTCCCGCGCTACTAGGCACCATGCCCACAAAATTCATCTTCTACCAAAAACCCACTTGAACCACATGCCGCAAAGCAAGAGGTCTCTTGCTCGAACTGAAACTCGACTTCGACTCCCGCGATCTCGACAAGCAACCCCTGTCCGAATCCGAACTCGACAAACTCATCGGCAACCGCGACTACAAGCAATTCCTCAACATGCGCAACGATCTCTACCGCGAACGCAACATGGTGGAAAAACCTCCAACTCGTCCCGAAGCCATCAAGCTCATGTCCAAAACTCCCAATCTCATCCGCCGCCCATTGCTCGTCCGCGGCTCCCAAATCATCATCGGCTTCGACGAAGCCGCCTACCGCATCCTGGCTCTGCGAGGTAAGTCTTAGCCGTACGCTTTTGTAGGGCCCGTCTTCTGAGGTCCGTTTTTTGGACCCCGGAAGAATCTGCGGGGCGGGCCGCTCTTCGATACAATCTCCCAATGGAAATCAAAACCATCGCTATCATCGGCGCAGGCACCATGGGCCGCGGCATCGCTTACGCCTCCGCCCTCGGCGGCTACACCACCGTCCTCGAAGACGTCTCCGAATCCATGCTGGCCAAAGCCGTCGCCTGGATCGGTGAATCCCTCGACGAAGGCGTCCGCCGCGGCAAAGTAGAAGCCTCCGCCCGGGACGTCGCCCTCGCCCACATCGCCACCTCGCAAGTCGTCGACGAAGCCATCCGCGACGCCGAGCTCATCATCGAAGCCGTCCCCGAAGAACTCGAAATGAAGCTCGAACTCTTCACGATCTTCGACAAATTCGCCAAACCCAATGCCATCTTCGCCAGCAACACTTCCTCCCTCTCCATAAGCGATTTCAGCGATATCGTCCTCCACCGCGAACGCTGCATCGGCATGCACTTCTTCAACCCCGTCCCCAAAATGAAGCTGGTCGAAATCATCCGCACCCCGCACACCTCCGGCGAAACCGTCGCCGCCTGCGTAGCCGTCGCCGCGCGGATGGGCAAGGAAACCGTCGTCGTCAACGAAGCTCCCGGCTTCATCACCTCCCGCATCAACGCGCTCATCGGCAACGAAGCCTTCGCCATGCTCGAAGCGGGCATTGCCTCCGCGGCCGACATCGACAAAGCTGTGAAGCTCGGCCTCAATCACCCGATGGGTCCCTTCGAAATGGTCGACCTCGTCGGCCTGGACGTCCGCCTGAAAATCCTCGAATACCTCCATTCCACCCTCGGTGAAAAATACAAACCCAGCCCGCTCCTCCGCCAGTATGTTCAGCAAGGCCGCCTCGGCCGCAAATCCGGCCGCGGCGTCCACGACTACCCCGACCCCAAAAAGTAATCGAAAAATCGCCACACCCAACCGTGTCATCCCGAACCCGCACCGTTTGCGGGTGAGGGACCTGCTTTTCTCTTCTCAGCGTCCTCTGCGCGCCGACCTCAGCGCCCTCTGCGTTAAGTCCCCCTCTTCTTCTTTCTTTTTCTGTTCTCGCGTATCCCGCCGCCCGCCCCCACCCCAAATGTTTTAAACTATCCCCATGACCGCGCTAACTGACCGCATCCTCATCCAACAAGGCGACCTAACCGAAATGGACGTCGACGCCATCGTCAACGCGGCCAACAACGACCTCATTCTCGGTGCAGGCGTCGCCGGCGCCATCGCCCGTAAAGGCGGCGAATCCATCCAGCGCGAGTGCGACGAAATCGGCAGCATCCCCGTCGGCTACGCCGCCATCACCGGCGGCGGAAAACTCAAAGCCCGCCACGTCATCCACGCCGCCAGCATGAGCCTCGGCGGCATGCGTACCACCGCCAAAACTCTGCGCACTTCCACCTCCCACTCCCTCCGCCTTGCTGCCCAACGCAACCTCAAGTCCATCGCCTTTCCCGCCGTAGGCACGGGCGTCTCCGGCTTTCCGATGGACGAGTGCGCCCAAATCATGCTCGCCGAAGCCCTCCAGCACCTGAAAGGCGAAACCTCCCTCGAGACCATTTACTTCGTCCTCTTCGACGCCCGTTCCCGCGACATCTTCCAATCCACCTGGCAAGCGCTGCAAAAAGAAAACTCCACTGGAGCCGCTTCCGCGTGACCCCGCTCGCCGCCCTTCTCGCTGAACGCATCCGCCGCTTCGGCCCCATCACCTTCGCTGAATACATGCGCGAGTGCCTCTATCATCCCCTCCACGGCTACTACTCGAAACCCGAAGCCCGCCGCTTCAGCGACTACTACTCCAGCGTCGACGTCCATCCTATCTTCGGCCGTCTCCTCGCCCGCCAGTTCGCCGAAATGTGGCAACAACTCGATCGCCCCAACGAATTCCAGCTGGTCGAAGCAGCCGCAGGCACCGGCCGCCTCGCCGGCCACATCCTCGAATTCGCGCACAATTTTCTGCCCGATTTTTTCAATGCACTCAACTATGTTGCCGTGGAGCGTTCCCCCGCTCGCTGCGATCAGCTAGCCGCCCATCTCTCGCATTTCATCCGAAAAGGGAAGTGCCGCCCCTCCATCGAAGTCCCCGCGCGCATTACCGTCGGCTGTGTTTTTTCCAACGAACTTCTCGACGCCCTCCCGGTTCATCGTGTCCTGCAACAGCACGGCGCCCTGAAGGAAATCTTCGTCACCAGCGATGGAAAAGTTTTCTCCGAAATCCCACTTCCGCTCTCTACTTGCGCCATCACCGATTATTTCGCCGCCCAGCAAATCACTCTCGAAGAAGGCCAGCTCGCCGAAGCCGGCCTCGAAGCCTGCGACTGGATCATCGAAATCGCCCGCCGCCTTGACCGCGGCTTCGTCCTCACCATCGACTACGGCCACGAAGCCGCCGATCTCTTCGACGCTCACCACCAGTCCGGCACCGTCCTCAGCTATTCGAAGCATCAGGCGTCCAACAATCTCTACGCCGCTCCAGGCGAACAAGACCTCACCGCTCACGTCAATTTCACAGCGCTCCGCCAATGGGGCGCGCGCCACGGCCTCGAAACTCTTGGCCTCCTCACGCAAACCGCGTTCTTACTCGCTCTAGGAAAGGAAAATGACTTCGCCGATCTCTACGACAATGGCATGGGCGAATCCGACCGGGTCCGCGCCCGCCTCCAGCTCAAGACCCTGATCTACCCCGAAGGTCTCGGCGAACGCTTCCAAGTCCTCCTCCAACAAAAAAACGTTCCCAAAGCCCAACTAATCGCCCTCACGCGGCTCTGAGGCATCCCAAATTCAACGACCCTCATATTCAAGCGCCAGAGGCGCGGCACTTCCGACTTTGGTCATTTGATCCGTACGTGCGAATGAACATCGCACGCCAATCGAACTGCCGCTTTCATGCACAATCCTACGGATTCGGCTTCTTCAACGTCGGCTTCTCCCCTGACGCCGGCGCAGGCACATCCGCCTGCTTCCCCTTCGCCGGTGCCGCAGGCGTAGCCGCATCCTGAGGCGAAGGCGTCGGCATTCCGCCTTCCGTATATGGCTTCTTCACCAACTGCTCCACTACTTCCTGCGCCCCGCCCGTATTGTCATTCGTCTGCCGCGCTTTGCTGTATTCATTCAGTGCGCGCTCTCTCTGTCCCAAAATGTCGAAAATCTTCCCCAGGTAAAGATGGCTCCAAACCTCCGTCCACTTCTCCGAAGGTTCCGGCACTGTCGCTAGCGCCTCGCGAAACGCATTTGCCGACGCCTGATAATTCTTCTGATAGAAAAACGCCTCGCCCATCCGGAAATTCGCCAGTGAACGGCTCGGCTGGATGCTCAGCGCCCGCTGGTACTGCTGCACCGCGTCATAATATTTCCCAACCTCGGCCAATTCCTCGCCGCGCGCAATCGCCGCCCGCGCCCGCAAATTCGGCGTGCTCTTCAGAATCAGGTTATTCGGGTCAATCCGGATCCCGCCCGCTTTCGGCCGTCCAAACGTCTCCTCGGTAAACTGCGTCTCCGTCCCGGTCACATAAATCGACTTCATTTCCGGGTTTCCTTCGGTATCCACGCGCAATTGCACCGGCATGCTGAACGTATCCAGCGGTTGCTTGATCTTTCCTACAATCCGGAATCCCTTGCGCGTCCGGTAGACCACGTCCTCCAGCGAAAATTCCGGCACACCCGTCGAATTCAGCCACTGCGCAAAATATCCCTGCAGGTTCGGCGCTTCCTGCCCCGGCTTCACGCCGGCATTGGCCGTCGCAATCGCCATTTTTTCGAAGTCCGCCATCGTTGCCGTCTTGCCCTGGTATTTCGCATAGAATCCGTGCAGCACCGACTTGAATGCCAGATCCCCCATCTGCCCGCGCAGCATGTGAAACAGCATCGCGCCCTTGTTCATTACCACCGAGCGATATTCGCTCGAATACGGCGCCAGCCGCGCCGACTGTGCCACAGGCGCCGAGTTTTCATACATCAGCGCGCCCACCGCAAACTCGTCCAGCGCCCGCAGCCCCGCCTCTTTCCCGAAATTCTGCTCCGCGTACAATTCTTCCGAATAACGCGCCAGCCCGTCGCTGATCCACACATCACTGGTGCTTGCCGGCAACACCTGGTTCCCCCACCACTGCGTCGCCACCAACCGGCTCAGCGTCCGGTCGCTGTATTTCGGATCCCACAGCCGGTGACTCAGCATCACCACGCCCGGCCCGGAAAAATCGCGTAGCGTTCCGTCCGGCAGTTCGATCACCGTCATGTCCGGGTCCGGCAACGCCCCGAACATATCCGAAAAAATAATCTCCTGGTGCGCCACAACGTTCGCGAATTCCTGCACCTTAGCCGAATCCGTCCGTGGCGCGTACACCGCCACGCTGATTCCTTCCGCCTGTTTCGGGCTCAGCTGCAGCGGCCCCGCCACAAACGATCCATTCGGCTCGCGTCGCTCGCAGTGAAACGTGTACATCAGCCGCCTGCCCTCGGCCGCCGATCGTGGCGTCAACGGCTGCGGCGCCTCCGCCTTTCCCGTTCCCGCCACCGCCATCGTTTCCGGCACATTCAGCTTGAACGTCCCCGTGTACCGGTTCGCCGGATAATTCGTCAGCGGGAACCACCGCGCCGGCAGCAGCAGGTACGCCCAATCCTTCCCAATCGAAGCAACCTTTACGTTCGGCACCGGGCTGTTCTCTTCGTTTGCCAGCAGCCCGCCGTACGCAAACGTCAGCGAAATCGTTTTCCCCGTCGCCACCGGCGCCGGCAGCGTCACCGACAGATACATCGGATTTTCCGGCTCCCTCTGGAACGACAGCGCTTTTCCATCCGGCCCCTTCACTTCTCTCACTTCCAGGTTTTCGTGCAGCTCCACGCGCACGATTTGTGAAACGTCCTGCGCCCGAAGTTCCACCTTCACAATCGAGTTGATTGTTTGACCTGCCGTGTCCAGATAAGCGGAGAGTTCGTAATTCTCAGCGAGAAAAGTCGCGCCGCGTGATTCCTGAGCCGCCAACGGAGAACTGAAAATCGCAATAAGAAAGGCCAAAATTACCCAACACGCACCCCCGACTTTTTCCCGCCGCGTCATCGAGTTCCTTTCCTTACTTACACCTAGGACGATGGATTGATGTATATAGGATAACAATCCCTCAGAAAGCGTTGCCAGCCGCCCCTTGTAACAAACTTGCAATTTCATCTGCCGCGCGTTCCACCGCCCCCGGAGGACCCAGCCGTTTCCGGACCTCTTCCAGGCCCCGCCGCTGTGCCTCCCGCGCATTCGGCTCCTGCAACAACTGCAACGTCTCATGCGCCACGTGCTCGGGCGTAAATTCACCCTGCACCAGCTCTGGAACAAACTTCTTCTCCGCGATCAGGTTCACCATCGCGAAATACGGCGTCCGCACCAGCGGCTTGGCCAGCGTCGCCGTCAGCGGCGACACCCGGTAAATCACTACCATCGGCACGTTCAGCAGCGCCGTTTCCACCGTCGCCGTCCCGCTCGAAACTATCGCCGCGTTCGCCGCCGCCAGCGCATTGTACGTCTCTCCCTCCACGACGCGCACCACCATCCCCGTCGGCCATCCCGCCTTCAATCGTCCCACGTCCTGCCGGTGCGCCGCCGCAATCACAAACTGCGCCGGAACCCTTCCGTTGATCAGGACGCAAGCCTCTCGCAACACGGGCAAATGGTGCACCAATTCTCCCGCGCGGCTTCCCGGCAGCAGCGTCACGATCGATCGGCTTGCGTCCAGCCCTAGCTCTTCGCAGAACTGCTTCCGGTCCTTCGTCGCCTGCACCGCTCCCACCAGCGGATGCCCGATGAATTTTGTCGGCACACCCGCATCGGAGAAAAATTTCTCTTCAAAGGGAAAAATGCACAACGCCTTGGCAAATCGCCGCCGCATCAGGTTCGCGCGCCACGGCCGCCAAGCCCAGAACTGCGGGCAGATGTAGTAAACGTTTCGAATCCCCTTGGGTTTCAGTTTCCGCGCCAGCCGCAAATGAAACCCCGGGAAATCCGTCAGAATCGCCAGCGCCGGTCGCCGTTTCTCCGCCGCTTGTACCAATCGTTCCATCGCCTGCAGCAGGGAAGGCAAATGCTTCACAATTTCCGTAATTCCCACCACCGCCACTTCCGAATAATCCGTGACAATCTCCACGCCCGCCGCCCGCATCTGCGGCCCGCCCATCCCGAACAATTCCACGTCCAGCCGCTCTTTCAGTGCGGTCGCCAGCCGCGCGGCATACATATCGCCAGAAGCCTCTCCGGCCGAAAGTAGTAATGGGATGGAAGGCATTCGAAAAGATCGCTCAGTCGCTCGCAGGCGTCGGCGCCGGAAGCACCGTCGCTCCAGCCACGCCATTCGTATCGGGCAGTTCCTGTTCCTTGTATTGCAATTGGTACAACCGGTAGTAAATCCCGCGCTGCGCCAACAATTCCTGATGCGCACCCTCTTCGCGCAGCCGGCCCTTATGAAACACTAGGATGCGGTCCGCATGCTGAATTGTGCTCAGCCGGTGCGCGATCACCAGCGCAGTTCGTCCGCTCAACAGCCGGTCCAGCGCTTCCCGGATCAAAAGCTCCGTCTTCGTGTCCACGCTCGAAGTGGCTTCATCCAAAATCAAAAACCGCGGATTGTGCGCCAGCGCCCGCGCAAAACTGATCAGTTGCCGCTGCCCAACTGATAGCGTCGAGCCGCGCTCGTTCACTTCCGTTTCCACGCCCTGCGGCAGCGAACGGATAAAATCGCCCAGCCCGATCTCCTCCAGCGCCTGCTCCACATTCTTCCGCGTAATTCCCGGCGTTCCCAGCCGGATGTTTGATTCAATCGTCCCGCTGAACAAAAATGGATCCTGCAGCACAATCCCGAACTGCTTCCGCAATTCCTGCAAATCCAGCAGCCGGATGTCCACGCCGTCCAGCAGAATCTGTCCGCGCTGAATATCATAGAAACGCAGCAGCAGCGAAATCAGTGTTGTCTTCCCGGCTCCGGTGTGCCCCACAATCGCAAACGTCTGCCCCGATTCCATGCGGAACGACACATCCCGCAGCACCCAATCCTCTTCCGCGGACTGCTCAACGTCCCGGTAGCTGAACCACACGTTCCGGAACTCAATCTCACCGCGTGGCGACGTAATATGTTTCGCATCCGCCCGCGTGTCGATGGTGATAGGCTCATCCAGCAGCTTGAATATCCGCTCCGATGCCGCCATCGCCGACTGCAAAATATTAAATTTCTCGCTCAGATCCTGAATCGGCCGGAAAAACCGCTGCGCAAACATCGTGAAGGCAATGAGCACCCCGATTTTCAGAGAGCCGCCCAGGACGCGATTGCCGCCCGCCCAATAAATCAAGGCGATCGTCGAAAAACTCAGAAATTCCACGGCAGGATAGAACACCGCGTAAGCCAGAATGGCATCCCGCCAGGCCAACATGTTGTCCTTGTTCCGCTTTGCGAATTCCTCCCGGGCTTTTCGTTCGCGGTTAAACAGCTGCACCACCGCCATCCCGGAAATGTATTCCTGCAAAAACGAATTGATTCGCGCAATCGCCGTTCGAATCTTCCGGTTCGCATCGCGCACGTATCTCCGGAAGATCAGCGTCACCACCAAAATTCCCGGCAGCACAGCCAGGGTAGCCAACGCCAGCCTCACGTCGATCTTGAATAGCAAGACGGCCATGACCACCAGCAGGAAAAAGTCGTTGATCATGGTCACGACGCCGGCGGCAAACAGATCGTTCAATGCGTCCACGTCCGTGGTGACGCGCGTCATCAGGCGGCCCACGGGGTTCCGGTCGAAATACGACATCGGCAGCCGCTGCAGCCGGCTGAATATCTCGGTCCGCATGTCGTACATGGTTTGCTGCCCCACGCGCTGCATGATGCGGATCTGAATGTATTGCGCCAGGAAGTCGAAAATCAGCACGCCCAGATAGGCCAGGCTGATCAGCAACACTCCGTTCCACGCCTTCGCGAGCGGCAAGCTCCCCTCAAAGCCGGGAACGAGGTAATCGTCGATTGTCTTCCGGAAAAGAAGCGGTGGCGCCAGCTCGAGCGGGGTCACAATGGCGACAAGCGCCAGCGCGAAGATTACACGCCACCGGTATGGTCGCATGTAATCCAGCAAGCGCTTCATCAGGCGCGAGTCGTACGCCTTGCCTAGCGCTTCTTCTTCGTGAATATTGCTCATGCCCGTTCGAGCTCTTCTTCCAGCAACTGCTTCTGGTACAGATCCGCGTAGTATCCGCCGCGAGCCATCAATTCCTCGTGGGTGCCGCGCTCGACGATCCCGCCATCTTTAATCACAACGATTTGGTCGGCATCACGCACGGTCGAAGTGCGGTGAGCGATTAGAATCGTCGTTCGCCCGTGCATCACGCCGCGCAGTTGCCCCAGAATTTTCTCCTCGGTCTGCGTGTCCACCGCGGAAAGGGAATCGTCCAGAATCAGAATTCGCGGATCGCGGATCACCGCCCGCGCAATGGCCGTCCGCTGCTTCTGACCGCCGGACAGCGTGATTCCGCGCTCGCCCACCATCGTCTGGTACTGGCCCGCAAAATCCAGCACTTCGCCATCCATGCTCGCGATTTCTGCGGCCTTGCGCACCTGCGGCAGTTCAAATTGTTCCAATCCGAAAGCGATATTTTCTCCGACGTTCTCGCTGAAGAGATATGTATCCTGCGGCACATAACCGATTGCCCGGCGCAGGGTCTCGACCGGCCATTCTCGTATCGGCCGCCCATCGATCAGAATCGTTCCTTCCGGCGCGTCCCACAGCCGCGCAATCAGCGCCGCCAGTGTGGTTTTCCCGCTCCCCGTCGGCCCGATAATGGCCACAGTTGATCCCGCTGCAATCGTCAGGTCGATATTCTGAAGCACGGCCCGCGATTCGCGCCCGTGTCCATTTGCGCCATTCTTGCCCGCATTCATGTCCGCGGTTGGGTACGTAAAATTCAGATTCCGGAATTCAATCGTTCCTTCAACGCGAGTCTCCGGGCTGATTTTTGCCGCCCGGTCATCAATCTGCGGCTTCGCCGTCAGAATGTAGTTCAACCGGCCCATCGACGCGGCGCCGCGTTGAAATATATTCGTCACCCACCCCAGCGCTATCATCGGCCATACCAGCAGCCCAAGATACGTATTGAACGTAATCAGCGCGCCCAGCGACATCTGGCCGTGCAGATACCGGTAGCCGCCCTGCCACAGCACGATCAGAAACGTCGTCCCGATCAGCGCCGTCAGCGATGGCATGAACATGCTCCAGGTCTTGATCAACTGCATGTTCTTCGCCACGTACTCGCGGTTCGGCTCGTCGAATCCGCGAATCTCCGCCTCTTCCTGCGCGTAGGCGCGAACTACGCGCACGCCGGAGAGGTTCTCCTGCACCTTCGCCGACAAAGTCGCAAGCGATGCTTGAATCTTTTCGTAAAGTTCATGGATGACCTTGCCAAAGTGCCGCACCGCAAATGCCACAATCGGCACCGGCAACAGCACCCACAGCGTCAGTGAAGGAGAAATGATCACCAGGATGGAGATCGACAGCACCATTGTAACGACGGTGGTTCCTGTGTACATGATTCCCGGGCCCAGCACCATGCGCACGGCGTTCAAGTCGTTCGTCGCGCGCGACATCAGCTCGCCAGTCCGGTTGCGCACATAAAACTCCGGCTCCATCACCAGCAGGCGGTCCAGCAGATCGCTCCGAATATCAAACTCAATGTCCCGCGAAACCCCGATTAGCACCCAGCGCGTCAGGAATGACATCAACCCTTTCAGCGCGATGCATGCCACGATCACCAGGCAGTAGAAACTGAGAGTTCCCCGGCTGTTCGGTTGATAATGCGGTATCAGATTGCTCAGCGAATTGAGTGCGCCGAGGTCCGTGGCTCCGCGCGCGATCCGCTCAAATGGGCGCGCACTCCCCGCAACGGTGTCGGTGATAATGCCCGTCGCCAGCGGAACAAGCACACCAATCAGCCCCATGACGGCCAGCGCCACCATCCCGAGCACAATCGTTCCCGTATACCGCCTCAGATACGGCCACAGCCCGCGCAGATTCTCCCACGTGGACACCCCCGCCTTTCTCGGCCCGCCCGCGCGCAGCACTGCCGCCGATGTGCTCATCGCAGCATCGACCTCGGATTTTCCAGCGTAGCCGCTTCATTCAGGAAATGCTGGTAGGAAAGATCCATGGATTGGTACCTCTTCGCCGCCGGATTCCACGCCACCGCAATCGGCAACGTCCGCTCGTTGCTACCCGCCTTAATCGGCGTGAAGTAAATCGTCAACCCTTTTTCCGCGCTCTGCTCATGCTGCAGCTTCCAGCCGGTCACCGCCACCAGTGGTGTCTGTCCCAGGAAGCCCTTCGCATTCTTCAAGTGCTCGTCGGCGCGCATCAGCTCCACCCACTTGCCGTCTTCTTCCTTTTCCGCCACCACCGCCCGCGTCACCACCGTCCCGGCAACCACGCTCTTCGGTGTGTTCGGCACCACGTTCGCCACCAGCACTTGCGTCTTTCCGGTCTTCGCCAAATCTCCATACAGCAGCACCTGGGCCTCGCTTCCCAAAAGCGCTTTCGCCGCGTCTTGCATCTCTTCGGGAACCGCCGGCTCCGCGGACTTCTTCTCGCTATCCGCGGACGTCTTTGCGCCTTCCGAGCCACATCCGAACAGCACGATACTTGCCGCCATCACAAGGATTAGGGGACGATGCATTCCGGTCCTTTCTAGAGTAGACGTGCTTTCAACCGATGCGTAATCAAAGCCTTCTGGAAAACCCGCTGAAGGCTCGGTTCGGTATAACCCAATTCTAACGGCACCCCGCCCCTCGTGCTAGGACTCCTCGCTACCTCTGTCCCAGAATTGCATCCAGCCTGGCCTCGAAATTCTCCTCGCCCTCGCTCTGCAATACGCTGCGCTCCACCGGCAAGGCCGCCTGCACCGCCTCCACCCATCCAAACAATTTTTGGATGTTTTCCCTTGTGCGTTGGTGATATTGCTTCAGGTTCTCCCCGCTTCCCATCCACGCGCGAAATCTTTTCTCCACTGGATGGTCCGAACTCTCAAACGGATTCGTCGCCGCCCCCGGCGCCAGCAATCCCGCGTGCCCCGTGAACAGATGCTCAAACCCCAGGTCCGCGATGAAATGCCCTTCAGCCGCTCCCGCCCCATCGTCAAACGCCGTTCCCTGGCAAATCACCCTCAGCGGCTGCGGCCCGTTTTCCCACTTCAGCGTCTCAATATCGAAATTCCACAACTCCCATTTCGCGTCCACGAGAAATGCGGTATCCGCATTCAAATCCTGAATCGCCAGCGCTGCAATCTCCGCCGGACCATACTTCGCATCCCGCAAATCCCATTCCACCTCCGCGGGTATCGTGTAGTCCACCGGCTGCACGGTCAGCATTTGGAACCCGTTCGGCCTCTCCGACACGGGTGCCGTCGTCAAAAAACGAGCAAATTCCGCGATCATCGTTTGTTCAGAAAAGTCGCGTGTCCACACGCGCAAATACGCCCGGTTGGCCATGGTGTATCCCCAAATTATACAGGTTCTTGCCGCTCAGTGTGGGTGCGCGGCCCGCCGCGCCTACTTTTGAGTGCGGGAGCGAAGCTCCCGCTTTCGAGGTGTAATCCCTACCAAAAATCTAAAATTCGTCCGCGCTCTTAGCTTCCTGTTATCTGCTCGCTGCTATCTGTTATCACTATTCTCCCGCCCGATCCTCGCCGTTACTCCCCCATCACCCTCCCGCCTTCGCGCTCTGCCCCTTCTCAAATCCCGCCGCAATCTGCTGCAGCTTTTCCCGCAACGTATCCCCAAACCTGGCGAACACCTCCGCCGACGCCTCCCGCAACCGTTCCTCCGCTGTCGCCGCAATCTGCGCGATCACATCCCGCGATTGATGATTCAATGTAGTCACCGTCGCCACCATCCACGAATTCGAGATATTCTCCAACCGTCCGCGGAACTCTACCACCGCCTCGTCACCCAATTTGTGGAATCCGCTGCGGATTTCCGCCTGCTGCTCCGCATTCATCTTCTTCCACGCTTCCCACAGCGCCTCAAATTCTGCCCGCACCTTCTGCTGCGACTCCGCAAGCCTCTGCTCCACCGTTTCGCCCATCCCCGCCTGGAATCGCCACAGAAACTCGTCCTGCTCCACCGTCAACTTGTGGCTCATCTCCGCCCGCGCCGCGTCCAGCCGCTCCCGCGATTCCTCCACCGTCTTCTGCATCAATTCCATGAACCCTTCCAGCTCCTGCCGCCCATTCCGCTGGATCTCATCCGTGAACGCCGCCGAAGTCGTATCCGCCGCCTCCGCCGACAAAACCCGAATCCGCTCAAACGACTCGCGCACCGACTCTTCCATCTGCCGGTGGCTCTGCTCCACATAACTCCGGCTGGAGTGGTTCAATTCACTCGCGAACAGGCTCGAGACTTCGCCCGCCTTCTCCCGCAATTGCGCTCCCACCTGCTCCACCATCTTTTCCGTCGAACCCTGCAGTTGTGTCTGTGCTTTCTTCTCGTACCACTCCGCGGACTTGAACATCTCTTCCATCGTGTGATGCTTCACGTCCACGGCTTTGACTTCAAGTTCGTCCAGATGCTTGGCGGTGATCCCCTGCGCCGATTCGTTCAGCACCTGTTCCACGGTTCCTAGGTTTTCCCGGAAGCGCGCGAGTGATTCCGCAAACGCCTCATCCGCCGAATTCCGGATCCGGTCCTGCTGCATGGTCAGCGCCGCATCCAGCAGCGAACGCCCTCCCGCAAGCCGGTGCACCGCTTCTTCCGTCCGAGTGATGTGCGGCTGCACCATCGATTCCACGTGCTGTTCGAACTTCTCCAGCGCCTCGCTGTTCGCCGCCTCAAAACTGCTTCGAATCCGCGCGTGAATCTCTTCGAACAAATTGTCCGACTGCCGGTGCAATTCGTTCCGGTGCAAACTCAAAACATCATCCAGTTGCGCGTGAAACCCACTGATCGCCTGCTGCTGGACGCCCTCAATCCGCGCCGCAAACTGCTCCAGCCGTTCCGTCGCTTGGCTCGCCCGCGCCAGGGTCTCTTCCAGTTGCCTCGTCTGTTCGCCCAGCGAACCCAGCACCGTCGCGCCCTGCGTTGCGCTCTCTCGCTTCAATTCTTCCCGCAGTTGCTGCGTCTGCTCCAGCAGCGCGGCCACAGCCAGTTGCTGTGCAGAACTGACTTCCTGCGCCACCTGCTCGCGCATCGAGTTCTGCGCCTGCTCGAAAGTAGCGTTCACCTTCTGCTGAATCTCGTTCAACACAGCGCCCAGCGTATCTTTATGCGCGCCGGCCAATTCTTCTCTGCGCCGCGCTTCTTCGTCCGCCTGCTGCCTCGCCGCTTCCAACCGCGCCGCAGCCTCCGATTCCACCTGCTCCGCATGCGTCCGCAGCTTCGCAGCCGCCTCTTCCGCTTGTGAACAAAGCGTCTGCAGAGTTTCTTGCGCCGTCGCCAGTTGTTTTTCGTGCTGGTCCCGCTGCAGCGCCCCTTCTCTTGCCAGGTGCGCCATCAATTCATGCGTAAGCTGTTCCAGTTGCGGCGCCAGCCATCGCGGCAGTTCATTTTTCAGCGATTCCGCGGCCGCTGCCTGCGCCGTCCGCGCCCGCGCCTCGGTCTCTTCCTGGATCGTTCCGATGGCATGTGCTGTTTCGCGCGCTACCTCTTCGCGGAATCCCGCGTATTTCCTCTCCCACTCTTCCGCGGTCTGATGGCGTTCGGCTTCCACCGCATGCGTGGCGGCCTCTTTCGCAGCGGTCTGAATCTGTTGTTTTGCCTCCGAGAGCAATCGCGCCAGTTGCCGCGCCAGTTGCAATGACGCATCCGTGGCGCTCGCCGGGGCAGGGAACACCCGCACATTATCCGGTGTCGCCACTCCGGGCTCCGCCTCCACAATCGGCAGCGGCATTTCTCCCGGTGCCGGCATGCCGATGCTTGCCGGCAAATCCATCGCCGAAGCCGGATTCGAACCAAGCTTGCTTTCTTCTGGAAACCCAAACCAGTCGTCGGGAGGAAACGCTATCCCCCAGGCATTGCCCGGCGCCTCCAACTCCAGCGCCACCTGAAACAGTTGCCGCACCGTCCGCGGCCTCTGGATCCACGCCACCTTCCCGCGCACGCGCCGCGGCGGATGCCCCTGCTCAGGGTGCGGAACTTCCAGGTTCACCCACATATTTTTCAGAACGTAATGTTTTGATTGGTACCGGCAGCCGTGGCAATTGATAATCAGCGTCGAAGTCCGCTCCGCAAACGGCCGCCCCAGCGCATCCACACCCGTCACCATCAATGGCACGGCCTGCACGATGCGCGTGCTCCGGCGTTTCCTCAGTTCTTCGGTTGTGTTTGCTGCGCCCTCTATCGGCATTTCGCTTGTTTCGTCCGTCAGGTCGGGGCCGCCGGGTTCGTCTTGCATGTTCGCCGTACCGCTCTCTTGGCTCGTCTAGTTACGAATCTCTATGGCTTCTTCGGCTCGGCTGCATTCTGCTCGCTGTGCGAACCCGTCACGCTATCCCAGATTTCCTTCGCGACCCAGATTGGCCCAACCAGTAGATACACGGGCCCTTGAAAAAATGCGGGCTTGTTGCCCTCGATCCGGTGGCCCAGGAATAGCAGCACCCATCCGCCCACAAAACATCCAACTCCCCAGCGCCACCGCAGCAGCACCAGCAGAATCAACCCCGCAAAAATCAGCGGAATTCCGATTCCGTGCAGTATCTTGTTCCACACGGAATGGTGTTCGTGGTCGTACTGTGCCATGTAGTCCTCGAGACCAGCCATTTGAGCACCTCCTGCTCCAGTTCCGTCCGGAACCAGCGCGATCGGCGGGGACTCCCACCGCAGGCCTGCACTTTATCCTGATTCGTTCCCCCTGCCTAGAGGACAATCATTCTGTACGTACTAGCTCCCCAGTCCCACTCGTTTTGGAGTGCGGGAGCTCTGCTCCCGCTTTTACGGTCTCAAGCAATGCTCCCAAATTCATATCCAACCACCCTGTAGCGGCCGCCTTCCCCGGGAACGCCATTCTCCCGAATGGCCTTTCTGCTGCCACAGAAATGGCCAGGCTCTTGTAGTAGCCGATCTTCAGATCGGCCAGGATTCGGGTTTTTCTTCTCTTCCTCTGCGTACTCTGCGCTCTCAGCGAACTCTGCGTTAATTCTTTCCCCTCTTTTGTCTTTGCCTCGTTACTTCGTTATTTCGTTACTCCTGTTCCGCCCAACAAAAAATCCCCGAAAAAGCCTCTCCGGGGATCTCCCAATCTCCTCGCCAATCACTCTCTCTACAACTCCCTCCGCCCCTCCATCGCCTTCAACATCGTGACCTCATCCGCATACTCCAAATCCGCTCCCACGGGAATCCCCACGCCAATCCGTGTCACCCGCACCCCCAGCGGCTTCAGCAGCTTCGACATATAAATCGCCGTAGCCTCGCCCTCCGCCGTAGGATTCGTGGCCACAATAATCTCCTCCACGCCCCCGCCTTTCAGCCGCTCAATCAAGCTCTTGATATTCAGCTGATCCGGCCCCCGCCCCTGCAAAGGCGACAGCGACCCGCCCAGCACGTGATACATCCCGCTGAACGTACGCGTCTTCTCAATCGCCATAATATTGTGCGCCTCTTCCACCACGCAAATCGTCCGCTTGTTGCGGTTCGCCCCCGTGCAATAAAGGCACGGATCCGCATCCGTAATGTTGTGGCAAACCGAACAAGTCCGAATCTTCTCTTTCGCGTCGCGAATCGCGTCCGCCAGCCCCAGCGCATCTTCCGGCGGGATCCGCAGCAGGTAAAAAGCCAGCCTCTGCGCAGTTTTCTGTCCAATTCCAGGCAGGTGTTTCAATTCATCGATGAGTCGTTCCACAGGAGCAGCAAAATCAGCCATGTTCCTTAGTTAACACAAGCCGCCTCTCTCCGCAAATTTCATGCGGCTTCTCACTTTCCGGTTACGCCACTAACCGGGAGTTGACAGAGTCGGACACGGGAGCTTCTTGTATTATCGGCCGTCCGACGGGACCTAGTGTCTTGCGGTGCCACAGGCCAGAGTCACAAAGGTTTCGTGACCGGTATCAGGGTGCATATTGGGTGAAAACGGAGTCGCGAGAAGCTTTCGCGTGGCAGGGAGCGCAGGTTTTGAGTGCCGCCTCGTTGCCCGGTTTACCGTCTTTGTCGAAGTGTGCGTATCCCCAGCCGCCCGTCGTGGCGTATTTTTTTGAATCCTTGACCATAAACTGAACGTTGGTGGGTGGTCCGGGAACGAATGATTGGGGATCGCCAAAGACTTTGTTATTTTCCTCGGACGGGACGTGACTGTAGTGCAAAGCGGCGATGATTGTGCCGTCCGGAAACGGAAGCTTCCCGTCGCGGTAGGCCTTGATCGCCGCATCATTACCTAAAATGGCGGCGAAACTGTGCAGGTTGCCTTCCTCATGAGCCACGGAGACCAATCTCCAGTCTCGGTATCCAGGCGGAATCTTGATTCCGAAGATCGGGACGGCCTCTCCACCGCCTTGTCCTGCCGCAGGAACTGTTAAGACCATAACGCCAGCCCCCGTTGCGATTGCAATAAGTAAGAAAGCGATCCATCTCATAGGGCTCTCCTTTTAGAGGTACCTGTCAGCTTCGCGTGACCGGCCACGTCCGGGGACCACATGCTCCACTCAGACCGTCTATCAGACCGAGGTTTACGAACGTATAGATTCAGGTGGGTCGGATTCGATACAGAAATTCGGCATTATTCATAACTGTGGAACCTTTAAGCCTGATAAACGCGGTACTCGGAAAAGTAACTACTCTGGACGCGGGACGATTTGAGATTGACTCTGGCGGAGGGCTGGCCTAGCCGCTCGAATTCCAATCCGAGGGCGGAAACGCCACACGCCAGAAACTCGCCGCGGGCTTTGTGAATTCCACTGCCACCGTGGGCGGCCCCGTCATTTCGTGATTCACGGAGACCACCCGGCACTCTTGTTGTTCCCCGCTGGCTGTGTTTTGCAGGAACAGTCTTTGCTTGGGAGCAACCATGCCCTTCAGAGCCAGCAGCGCGCCATGCGCGTTGACCACAAGCGTCTTCGTACTTTCAGAGAACCGCGGGCCTTCTTTCGGCGGTCTGTGCACCACAACGGAAACGTTCAAATCAATCCGCCGGCTACGCCGGCTTTTAAACCGCAGCGTTGGCTTACCGAGACTTTGTCCGTCCATACAAAATCAGGATAAGACGCCATCTCCGGCCCCGGAACAAATCTGACGCTGCGGTTTCCAAGCAGGCACAACTGGCCATGTGTTCAGGTCCAGGGGAGCATCGCTGCAACTTCTAATCGGACGGGAATCTGCTTCACTCGGCAAACTCCCGCCCTTCTCGACGCTCACCAGACCATTCCATCGCCGCGGCCTACTTCGCACCGGCGGAGTTCAGCGGCAGATTCACCGCCACCATCGCCTGCCTCTTCGCCAATTGCCGCTCTTCGCGCGTTTCCAGCAACTCCCGGCCCTTCTCCTGCCCCGATGCCCAGATCTCCGCCAGGAAATAACGTCCTTGATAGTTGTGGAACACCACATGCGACTTCGCCACCGTCTTCTGCCCGCGGCTGACCACCGGCATCGTCAAAGCGTGCGCCGCGCCCTTTCCGTCCTTCTCTTGAATCTGCAACCACCCGCTCTGCACCAGCACCGTATATTCCCCGGCAGGCAGCTTGTTATTCTCCACCTCAAACGCAAACGGCGCTTCGAACTTCACTACCCGCTCCGCCTGCTGCGCCTGAACTCCAGCACCGCTTCCAACCATCACCAAACCCGCCAGCACCACACTTCTCAGAATGTTTTCCATTTCCGTTCTCCCCTGTTGAAATTGGAGCAACCTGTGGCACAGCCATTCCTGGCTGCGCGCATTTATTCGTTCCCGCTTCCAGGAACGCGCCCAATTTCACAGAACCCGGCCCGCCCCACAATGCACGCCAGGTAAGCCAGAGGAAAAAGGAATCTCACCACCTAAGACACAGAAAAGGAATGGCTTAACCATCCTTCTCAACCACGATTGATACACGCCGGATCAAACTTTTTGTGCTAATGTTTCGTCTTTACCAGCAGGAGAGTTCTTGACCACTTCGCCCCAGCTTCCATCGCTCATCCGCTTTGGCGCGTACGAAGCCGATCTGCTCTCTGGCGAACTCCGCAAATCCGGCATCCGCCTCAAAATCCAGGATCGCCCCTTCCAGATCCTCGCCATCCTTCTCGAACACCCCGGCCTCGTCGTCACCCGCGATCAACTCCAAAAGCGCCTCTGGCCCGAAGACACCTTCGTCGATTTCGAGCACGGCCTCAACACCGCCATCAACAAACTCCGCGACGCCCTCTCCGACGAAGCCGACAACCCGCGTTTCATCGAAACTCTTCCCAAGCGCGGCTACCGTTTCATCGCCCCCGTCTCCGCCAGCGCCGCGCCCCGCCCTCACCTACACGCTGTCGCTCCTACTACCGCCCCAACTCCTTTTCCGTCTCCGGCAATTTCTCCAGCCAATTCCTCGGACATTTCTTCCCCCGCGTCCTTCGCGATTGCTGCCAAACGCCGCCTCTCCACCTCTCTCGCAGCATCCGCGATGCTCCTCTTGTGCGCCGCGCTTCTCGTCGCCTGGTATTTTTTCTCCCACTACCGCGGCGCCGCCGAATCCTCTGAAATTCGCATCGCTCCATTAAACGGTCTCCCCCGCGAAGGCGACGCCGCCTTCTCCCCCGACGGCGATCAAGTCGCCTTCCTCTGGGCTGGCGAAAAGGGCGGCTTCGCCCATATTTACGTCTCACAAATTGGCGCCGCCGATTCCCCGCGTCAGATTACGAGCTCCGGTGAGGGCATCTTCGAATTTGCCCCGGTCTGGTCCCCGGACGGCCACTACATCGCATTTTTCCGTTTCAATAACAAAGAAAAAGATCTCGCCATTTATGTCACCGCCGCGCTCGGCGGCTCGGAGCGTCGTCTATATAAAGTGAACTCCTATCGCAAGGTGGACGAGCTCGATTGGTCCGTGGACGGCAAATATCTGGCGTTCTCCGATAGCCAGTCGCCCAGCGAAGCCTCCCAAATCTTTCTTCTTTCGCTCGACACCCTCGAAGTTCACCCGTTAACTTCTCCTCCGCGCGGCACGCTCGGCGACACCACCCCGGCATTCTCCCCCGACGGCAAATCGCTCGCCTTCGTCCGGGACACTCTCGATGTTCGAGAAATTTACGTGCTTCCTGTTTCCGGCGGTTCTCCTCAACAAATCACCTTTGATCACGCGGATATTCAAGGCATCACCTGGACGCCGCAAAGTGACAAACTGATTTTCGCCTCTTCGCGGCAGGGACAAACAAGCCTCTGGCGCATTTCCGCCAACGGTGGAAGTCCCCAACGCCTTCCCATCGCCGGTGCTGGTTGGGCCATACGCCCCGCCATCAATAGGAAAGGGAACCGTCTCGCCTATACCAGCGTTGTCTACTCCTCATCCATTTGGCGAGCTTCGATCACTCCGGACCACAAAATAATTCGTCCTTTGGAAAAGTTCATTTCCTCCACCGGTCTGGAAGAGGGGCCGCAGTATTCTCCCGACGGCAAGCACATCGTTTTTCAATCCACCCGCAACGGCTACCACGAAATTTGGCGCGCGGATGCCGATGGCTCCAATCCCGTTCAGTTGACCCACTTCGCAAAAAATCTGACCGGAACGCCCCGTTGGTCGCCGGATTCCCGTTGGATCTCTTTCGATTCGCGTCCCGCCGGTCACTCCGAAGTTTTCGTCATCAACGCCGAAGGCGGCCAGCCTCGCCAGGTGACGCAAGGGGATTCGGAAAACGGTGTCGCCAGTTGGTCGACCGATGGCAAGTGGCTCTATTTCGCGTCCAATCGCGGCGGCACCTGGGAAGTCTGGAAAATCACTCCCGAAGGAACATCCGCCACGCAAATCACCCACCACGGAGGTTTCACGGCCCTTCCTTCTCCAGACGGAAAATTCCTCTACTATGCGAAGGGCCGCGATGTTCCAGGACTTTGGCGTGTACCCGTTGATGGTGGGCCCGCGGACGGTCGCGAAGAAACAAAACTTTTCGATGGGCCTCCGGTAGGCGGTTGGGGATACTTTACCGTGACCGCCGACGGAATCTATTACCCCGACATGCCCGCCGCCAAACCCGGACTTTACTTTTATTCCTTCGCGATCCAAACCAGCACTTTAGCGTGGTCCGTCGATCACGAGGAGCCGGACAACGGCGCACCCGCCCTCGCCATCTCCCCGGACGGCCGCACTCTGCTGATCTGCCTCCTCGACCAGCCTCTCGTCTACATCATGCTCGTCGACAATTTCCGCCCGTAGCCGCGCTCCCCGGCATCCGCCGCCATGCACCATGTCATCCTGAACGCATCCGACAAGGTCCGGTGTTGGGACTCCGGTTGTGTTCACCGGAGATGCGTGAAGGATCTCAACTTGAGCGGCAAGTACGAACTGAACGTGGAAACCCACGTCGATCCAATTGCGATCTCTTCACGAAGGCACACATCTAATAATTGAGGGGTTTTCGAAACGAATTCTCTGAGGTCTTAAAACAATCCGGGAATTTTCATTCCCGCCATGCCCGGGATTCCGCCCGCCAGGCTCTTCATCTGGTTCGCCAGTTCATCATCCACGCGCCGCGACGCTTCATTCACCGCCGCCCGCACCAGGTCCTGCAGCATTTCCTGATCCTTGCCTGCAAACACTTCCGGCTCGATTCTTACTTCCAGAACTTGCTTCTGACCGTTCATTTTTACGGTCACCATTCCGCCGCCGGCCGACGCCTCCACTGCAACCGAATTCACCTGCCTCTGCAAGTCTTCCTGCACTTGCCGCAGCCGCGAAAGCATCTGTTGTAGGGCGTTCACTTCCATGTTCATGTCAGCCTCACTTTGCCGTGTGGCTTACTCGTCGCCTTGCCGCCGCACTTCGGAAATTCTCCCGCCGAATCGCTGCAACATCGATTTCACCACCGGGTCATTCTCGAACTGCGCGCGAATTTCCTGCGTACCGGCTGCGGCTCGCGATGCATTCGCATCCTTTGCCGCACCTGTTTCCAGCTTAGCACATACGCGCACCGCTCGCCCTAGTACCTTGCCCGAAACGCTACGTATTTTCTCCAGCGTGTCTCGCCCTTCAATCAATCCCGCAAACGTGCTCTTCTCCGCCGGAAAATAAATTCGCAATTCCGCCCCATCCAATTCCCACCGTGAAGAATGTTCCAGCAACTCCCCGATAAATTTCTGCTGCGCCTGTATCCCCGCCTTAATCTCCGCCACCTGTTCCGTGTCCAACCCAGCCGCCACGACATCTCTCAAATTTTCCTTCGCCGCGGGCACAGCCGCCGCCTGCTTTTGTGGCACAGCCATTCCTGGCTGTGCGCTTTTCCCATCCAGTGCCGCACCTTCAGCCATTCCACTCGCACTAGCCGCAGCCACGGTTTTCTCTTTCATCTCCAATGCAGGCGCGACTGCCGCTCCCGTTCCACTCAGCATAGTTCCACTACTATTCGCCGCTGGCCGTTTTTCACTCACACCAAAACTCACCGCCCCCGCCGACGCAGACCGCGAAGGCAACGCCGCCGCACCTGCTCCACTCCCCGCGCCGCGCCCCGCCGCTCCTCCACCCGAATTCCCACCGCCAGCACTCCTCGCCTCCGCCAACAATTCCTCGAGCGGAGCCAACCGCGCCGCATTCACCAGGCGCAACAATCCCATCTCCAGATGCACCCGCGGATCCATCGCCCGCCGAAGCGCATCATCCGTCTGCAACAAAATCTGAAAATATCTCGTCAGATCCTCTTCGCTGAAAAGCGCCGCCGCCTTCGCCAATCCTGGCCGCTGGTCCGGCGTCGCCGCCAGCAAATCCGAATCCGCTCCGCAAACCCGCGCGATCAAAAGATTCCGCATGTGCCGGATCGCCTCGCGGCAGAAATGCTGCAGGTTGCGCCCTTCTTTCTGGAACCGGTGCACCAGCCCCAGCGCCCGCTCCGCCGACTGCTCCGCAATCGCCTGCACCAGTTCATTCAGCGCATCTTCCGGCACCACGCCCAGCAGATCCCGTACCGCCTGGTCCTGTATGTTGTCGCCGCAATACGCCCGCGCCTGCTCCAGCAGCGAAAGCGCGTCGCGCATGCTCCCTTCCGCCATCCGCGCAATCACCGCCAGCGCGCCATCCTCAATTTTCAGATTTTCTTTCGACGCGATATATTTCAGCCGGTCGGTAATTTCGTTGAACGTCAGCGCTCGAAAATGAAAATGCTGCGACCTCGACCGGATCGTATCTTCCAGGTCCTCCGGCTGCGTCGTCGCCATCACGAAAATCACCCGGTCCGGCGGCTCTTCCAAAGTTTTCAGCAGCGCGTTCGACGCCTCGCCCGTCAGCATGTGCGCTTCGTCCAGGATCACCACTTTGCTCCTCGAAGCCGCCGGCGCATACCGCACCATCTCTCGCAATTCGCGAATCTGATCGATTCCGCGGTTCGACGCCGCGTCAATCTCGATCACATCCAGCGAACTTCCCGCCGCAATCTCCTTGCACGAATCGCACACCCCGCAAGGTTCCGCCGTCGGCCCGTTCACACAGTTCAGCGCCTTAGCCAAAATGCGCGCCGCCGTAGTCTTCCCCACGCCGCGCGCCCCCGAAAAAATGTACGCATGCGCCACGCGATCCTTCTTGATCGCGTTCGCCAGCGTCTCGGTCACGTGCTCCTGCCCCACAAGATCCGCAAACGTCTGCGGCCGCCACTTCCGTGCAATCACTTGGTAAGTCATATGTGTCCGGGTGCCCCGCTCTCTGCGGTTTTTGCGATTGTTGGCTTCATTTTCAGCGCCCGCCCCGCAAAAGTCAAAACCTTCTGCTCCCGGCCCAGTCCCTGACTAACGTTTTGGTCAGAAGTTAACAACTGCGATACAGTTTGTCCCGAACAAACATCTGTAGCTTGGGCGCAGGATTTGATTGTGTTTGGCAGCATGCCATAAGATAACGGTGACTATGAAAGTCCATTCGATATTGAAGACTTGTTCCGCTGTGGCTCTGGTCTTGTCTTCGCTTGCTCGACCGGAGACCTTGACTGCCACCATCTGCGTGGACCATAAATTGAAACCACTTAAACACGTTTGCGGAATCGTAGTCGATTTTCAGGGTACGCCGATTCCAAATGCAAAGGTCGCTGTTCTAAGAAGTGGAACTGAAATTGCAAGTTCCATCACGAGAGTAAATGGAGAGTTTTCGTTTGGAAAACTCGAAGCTGACGAATACGAAATTAAAGTAGAGGCGACTGGCTTCGGAGAACTCCGCTCTGCGTTTGTAATTGCAAAACCCGCAGCTTCATGCAAGCAAATGCTCCGGATTCAAGTCAGTGTCGGGACGGAGTGCAGCCACGTTAGGTTAATTAAGCGGCCGCCTTCCGAGGCGGGTGCGGTTCGCAAGATGACACACACGCGCACGCAAGAAGCAGCACAATCTCGCTCCTATTAAACGCTGAGAAAATTTGTTGTGGGATTTACCGCCGAAAAACCACCAACCAACCGCTTCCTGTTCGCTGTTATCTGTTCTCTGATCGCCTCTTACTACTCACTTCTCCAAATCGAGGAACTTCGGGGCATCCGCGGCACACTCGGCTTACCCGGTACCGTTGCTCCCTTCCGGGCCTGGCGGGGTTCGCGGGACCTCGTTGCACGAAGCCCGAAGTTCCACGATTCGGCAGTCACTCATCTTCACGACTGCTCCCTAAATCTTAGCACACACCTCTTCCCGCACCATCGCGTCTCCTCCGGGCACGACCGCAACGCATCGCCTATGCCCGGCCAGAAATTTCCTGCACCTCCTTTCCTCGTCCGCCTTGCTCATCACGGCACATCTCGATAACGCGCCTTCCGAATGCAAATCTCTTACGCTAAACTATCCTCGGTTGGAGTTCCTCCCCAACCGCCTGGCTTCCGTTCGCAGCGGAAGCCAGGTCCGCGCGCTAGCGCAAGCCCACCTCATCGGGGGCCGTTCCCCACGTCACGGGGACACCACACCTGCACGCACGTGCAGCAGGAGGATTTTCATGAAAGCCATTCTCTCAGCAATTCTAGTTTTTGTTCTCGCCGTTTCTGTAGTTCTTCCCACGCCCACATACGCGGAGCCTCGCCAACTCATCCCGGGCACGGAAATCCATCTCACGTTGCTCACTCGCGTCAGCAGTTCCATCAGCCGCGAAGGCGATCCCTTCATCGCCGTTCTCGCTCAACCCGTTGCCTTGGACAGCCGCATCCTTCTTCCAGCAGGCACCCGCATTCACGGCGTCATTGGCACCATCCAGAAACCTAAAAACTTCTCCCTCTTCCGCGGCCAGGCCTACATGAACCTCGCCTTCAAAAGCATCGAAATTGACAGCCGCCTGATCCCCGTCCAGATGAGCATCGTCGCCATCGGTCGCCCACGCATCGATTCTTACAGCACCCCGCGCCGCGACGTAAAAATCACCGAAGGTGAGGTTGTCCAGCAAAAACATGATTACAAAGGTGACGCGTACGGCATGGCCATCGGTGGCGGAGGCGGCAGCTTAATGGGCGTCCTTTTTGGCAACGTCGCTCGCGGCATGGGCATCGGTTTCGCCGCCGGCGCCGTCTACGTCGTCGCCCGCAAGGGCAGGGAAGTCGAACTCCCCGCCCAAACCGGCCTCCTCACCCGCCTTGACAGCAGCCTAACCGTCCCTCTAATCGCCGCCGCAAACGAAAACAATTCCCCCACTAGTGCCTCCGCCTCCCGCTAATCCATCAATCATCCGCCCAAAAAAATTGCCAACGCCCGCCACTCACCGGCGGGCATCCTTTTTCTCTTGTGGCATAGCGATTCCTCGCTGTGTTCTTGCTTTTGTAGGACACGCCGACCACTTGCACCGTCAAAGGAAGGGTGACGGGCCGTCTCGCCCAAAAGTTCTCGGGGTCCTTGGGTTACGGATCCGCGCTTCGCTTCTCACCGCACTCCGTGTCTCAGTGTCCTCTGCGTTAATTCTTTTTCTTTTCCGACTGATTTCTTCTCCAAGGGAGGAAAGGGCGCCCCGAGTTTTTCAAGGTGAACTCGCGGCGCCCGTGAGGTTTCTGGCGGGCTAGTATGAGGTACTTGCTTGGGGGGTCTCTTCAGTACTCCTCAGAGCAAACTGTTCTTTCCCATCGCTCCTCAGAGCTTACAACTCACTTACTGCCCCTACTGATTGCAGGACGCTTGCCAATCCATTTCCCCAAATCCTCGCTGTAAACGCTAGCCTTACGCTCCTCGCCAAATTTCCATTCCTGCATCAACTTCACACCCGTGTCCCATTCAGATACACGGCCCCCGCATCCCACCCTGCGGGCTCGCCCTCAAGCACCGTGGTCCCAACCGGAGGACGGACGGTCTGAAGCCTTATCTTCCATCAGTTTTCCTCCCCTCTCCACCTATTCACTTTTCTTATCCTTCCCATTCATTTTTCCTCTGGTGGAAATTCCTTTTTCCATTTGACGCTTCATTTCCCCTCGCGCTACCTTTAGATTGTTAGTGATGTCCACTCCCAAAATGCCAATCTGGCGTTTAGCGCTCCCAATCAAGGAGATTCATGTCCACTGAACTGCGCAATTTTCTCTCTCTCCCTTATGACGAACTCGAAGACCTCAATCTCAAAGCCAAAGAACAGCGCAAGAATCGCACCCCCGTTCACAAGGTTCAGGAAGACCGCCTCAAGTACCTCGCCACCGAAAAGCGCATCAAGGCCATCACTGTCCTTTTCAGCGACCTCGAAGGCCGTCTCCACATGCTCGATTACGACAAAAAGTTCCTCCTCAAGTCTTTTGACAACCTGACCTTCGACGGCTCTTCCATCCGCGGCTTCACCGCTCAGCGTGAAAGCGACCTTCGTCTCGGCATCGATTGGGGTTCCTTCTACTGGGCTCCCGCCGACTATTTCGGCAGCGGCAAAGTTCTCGTCTTCGGGGAAGTGATCGACAAGGACGGCTCGCCCTATTCCGCCGACATTCGCGGCGTCCTCAAGGGCTACGCGGAATCCCTCTACAAGAAAGAAGGCTACACGCTCAACGCCGCCAACGAAATTGAAGGCTTCCTCTTCAAAGGCCCCGACGCCGAGCGCCACTATCACGAAGATGGCAAATTCGAATATGTCAACACCGGCGGCTACTACCACTCGCTCCCCGGCGATCCGCTCCGCACCTTCATTGACACCACCGCCGAAGTGCAACGTGCCATGGGCTTCCAGAACGAAAAAGATCACCCGGAAGTCGCGCCCTCACAATTCGAAATCAATTACAGCTATTCCGAAGTTGTCAACGCCGCCGACCAGATTCAGCTCTACAAATTAATCTGCCGCCAGGTCGCCAACAAAATGGGCCTCACCGCCTCCTTCCTCCCGAAGCCCGTCGTCGGCGTCAACGGCAGCGGCATGCACACCAACGTCTCCATCAGCGGAAACGGCAAGAATCTTTTCTGGGATCCCAAGGGAGAGGAAAAACTCAGCAAGACCGGCTGGTCCTTTATTGACCGCATCCTCACTCACGGCAACGACATCTGCCTGCTGCTGAACGCCAGCGTCAACGCCTACCGCCGCCTCGATCCGCATTTCGAAGCACCCAACCAGATCAAGGCCTCACCGGTAGACCGCGGCTCCATGATCCGCATCCCCATCGGCAACGAAAAATCCATGCGCGTCGAAGTCCGCTCCGTCTCTCCCGACGCCAATCCCTATCTCGTCATGTACTCCATCTTCAAAACCGGCATCGACGGTGAAACTTCGAAAATCAAAAATCTCCGCCAGGCGGAACGCTATCTGCCCGACAACATCTACACCGCCATCGAACATTTCGTGAAAGCCGACTGGACCACCAAACTCCTCGGCGCCGACGTCAAAGGCCGCTACGCCGACCTCAAGCACGCGTCCGCCGACCGTTGCCCCCGCGCTCTCGGCACCTTCGTCAAAGCCCCCGAAGTCCAATACCACCACGAGGTCTACAACCAGTTCCTTTGGAACCTCTTCTAGCCAATTTGGAGCGCGGCAGCTCTGCTGCCGCTTTTAAGGCGTAAACCCGGCCACCAAATCATTACTAGTCGAGTAGGGCCGCCTTCCGTGGCGGGCCTCTCCACTGCTTTTCCTGCGCCAAATTCCCGCTTCTACGGCACTTGCACCCCTGCGTGTGCTCTCACGTTTGCGCACTCCACGTCTCCGAATCCCTCCTCCTAAAATCCCGTTGCCGCCACTAGAATCTGCACCACCCCATTCTCCATTTGATACGCCACCGTGTGACCATCATGGCTGATCGCCGGCCGGAACCCTTGCGTCGGCCCTGCTCCATCCAAAGACACAAATGCCGTCGTCGGTGTGCATTGCGGCACAATTCCCGCTGTCGTCTGGCACGTGTCCCGCACGTAAATCTGGTTTCCCGTGGGGTTTCCCGAGCTCAACAAATTCGTCGCGCTCGATTCGAACGCCACGAATCTTCCGTCCCCGCTCATCGCGTTTCTCGTACTGGCGCTAAACCCGTTGGCAGTCCCTCCGCCCGCCGCCACCGGAATGGTCGTCGTCGAAGGCGCGCACCCCGCCACGGCTCCGCTCGAACTCACGCAGTTGTCCCGCAGGTATACGATGAGTCCCACACCTCCGCCCGGAAGGAGCGGCATCGCCGTGAACACCACAAACCTTCCATCATCGCTGATACCCGGATCGATGCTGCTCCCGCCAATCACGTTTCCCGAACTGTCCAGCGACACCAATGTCGTTGTCGGCACGCACCCCGGCGGCCCGGACAAACAGGTGTCCCGCAAATAAATCTGCTGGGATCCCCCGTTGAAGCTGCTGGTCAGGTTGGTCGACGTCGAAGCGAACGCCACAAATCGCCCATCTGCGCTGATGGCTGGTTGCTGCGCCCCTTGATCCCCGGCGACTCCGGATGTGCTCGCCGACACAAGCGCCGTCGTCGTAAATTGAAAGCTCGCTCCGTTAAGGCTGCACGTACTCTGGTAAATCTCGTTTGGATTCGTTACTCCGCTCAACACGTCCGTCCCTGAGGACACAAACGCGGCGTTGCACCCGTTGTTCGCCATCACGATTTCCGTCGCCGCGCCGTTCGGTTCGCTGCCGCTCTGCGTAGTGGACACCATCACCGTCTGCGGCGTACAACTGCTCAGCGCCGTCCCCAAAAAACACGTGTTGCGAAAATACCCCTCCTGAAACGACGCGCTCGGCGACACCAGATTCGTTGCCGCAGACAGGAATCCAAAGTATTGCCCCGCAGCAGGCGTTCCGATCGGAACCGACGTGAATCCCTGAAAGGTGATAGAAGGGTCGGCTCCTCCCAGTGAGTTTCCTTCCGTCGGGTGGCTCGCGTTTCCTCCCGTCATCGCCGAAATCAGCAATGTCGACGCGGTGCAGTTGTCCACTCCCAGGCAGGTATCCTCAACGAAGCCCTCTGCAAACTGCGTTCCTCCGGCAATCAGATTCGTGGACTCCGATGCGAACGCCACGAATCTCCCATTAAGGCTCAGCATCGGCATGGAAGCATTGCCATTCGGAGCCGCTCCCCCTGTGCCTAGCCCTACCACTTTCGCCCCGCCCGCCGCTCCCGGTTTGATCGTGAATGGAGCGGCCATGGACGTCCCATTGGTGTTCGAAACGGTCACCGTCACCTGGCTCGGAATCGCAATATCCGCCGCCGAAATCATCAGCGTCAGCTTCGTCCCATCCACATAACTTCCCGCTCCACCTGTGAATCCCGGGTTACCCGAATTGCTCCATCCCACCTGCGTACCCGAGGTGAAATTGCTCCCGTTTATCGTCAGCGTGAACCCCGAACCTCCCGCCGTCGCCGAACTTGGTGAGAGGGAACTGATGCTCGGCGGTTTAGCCTGGTTGTTCGAATATGCGCCCCCGCCGCAACCTGCGATCAACCAGGCTCCCAGCGCTGCCACCGCCCATAAGCACAGAGCCTTCTTCCCCGTGTTGCCCATCCAGTGCCCGCTATCTTCCCTGCGTCCGCCGCCGCTTGGTATGTTCGCGTGAGTTCCTAAGCCGTCCATGGTCTCTCCTCAGTCGGGCTTCCTGCCCCGCTTTGCGCACACTACCAGTTCGTTTCCTCGACGCAAGCGGCGACACACGACAAACCACGGCATTACTCGCCAGTTTCCCATGCCAGCAGCGATACCTGGCTGGCTGGCCATGGACTGTAGTACAAATCCGGCGCTGTATACGCCTCGTCGCCCGGCGCAATCCGCACGTGCGCCCGTCCCACCCACAGAATCCTGATTAGGGTCTAATTGGTTCCCAGGTTTTGGTTTTGCAGGCAGGCTGGCGGCCCTGATTAAAGCAAGGTTCATGGAAGAAAAAATCGGTCGAACAAAGGACGATCTCGGTGCCTGGCGTACACCCGCCCCTCAAGGCAGCTCACTTGCTCTTCTAGTTTCAGTCTAGGTTCCGGCCTTACTATTCCTGAGAAGAATTGGGATCAAACCCCACCGAAATCTCAATACTCTCCTCTTTCTCCGACGCCACAAACACCCACTGCTTCACCGCCTTCACCGCGCAATCTGAAAGGATCGGATTTCCCCCCAGCACCTGCGCGTCCTTCACCGTTCCGTTCGGATTCACCAGTACCCGCAATTTCACCGTCCCGCCAATCCCTCTGCGCTTCAGCACCGACGGGTATTGCGCCGCCACCGCCTTCAACACCTTCCGGTTGGAGGTAACCTCCTGTGCCACGCTCAATCCCGCGCTCGCCGCCACCAGCACCACACCAGCAATCATCCCCCGGATCTTCTTCGAATTGTTCTTCATACACTTCCGACCTTCCTTGCATTGCAGGACAGGCCGCCCCGTCCCCCGGCATACCTCAAGATGCTGTAAAAACGTGCAAGCCTTCCTCCACGTTCTTCCCTCATTTTTGAACACATCCCTGAAGCTAACTGCCTTCTAAACCATTGCAAAAAATAGCTTTATCACTCTCCGCGGGAACCAACTTCGCCCTCTCCCCCTGGCCCGTACCCGTCGCCTGCTCGCTTTCTCGTTCCGCACGTCTCAGCTCTGAGACTTGTAATCTTCTATGCGACTTTTCCAGCACCTGGGCAGAAACTGGCCTCTCCTGCGGGTTCACCCTCTTCAACGTAATCCTCATCGTGAATTTGTTACACATTAGACTTGTCCAATATGGAACAGACGCCATGTTTTGCCCCCCTTAAACTGTTTCTATGTGGGCCATTCCCATCCCTGCTCACATACAAACTTAAGGAAAGGACAGCCTCTAAGGCATGGGGTGTATACCTGAATGGCAAATCTCTTAGAACCCAACATTCGCCCCACTCCCAGAGATCTCCCTCCCGATGCCGCCCCTTCCCACCGAAAGCGCCCCCTCCGCGTCTTGTTTGTTCACCGCGAGGCCGAAGCAATAGACTCCTGCCTGCAAGAGCTGAAAAGAGGCCAGTTCACCGTCGCGTCCGATTTTGTCCTGAACATCGCCCAGCTCCCGGCGCGCCACCCAGCACGTTTCTATGATGTTGTTCTTGTCGAATACCCCAGCCCAGGCTGCAAAGGACCGAAAGGTCTGCAAATTCTTTCTCAAATCGCGCTTCAGATTCCCGTAATTCTGCTGACCACCGCCCGCGAAATTCTGCCCTTCGCGGACCTGAATCCGAGCGGAACTTTCGAATGTGTGCAACGTGAACACCTCGCCCAATTACCCATGTCTGTCCGGCGGGCGCTGAACGAAAAGAAACTCCGCAAGGAACTCGAGGAAGCCCAAAAAGCTCTGCAGCATTCGCAATCCCTCTATCGCGCGCTGGTGGACAACCCCGCTTATGGAATCTATCGCTGCAATGCGGAGGGGGAACTCCTCGATGCCAATCTGACCCTCGTCACAATGTTGGGCTATGCCTCCAGCGAACATCTTGTGGCCGCGAACAAACTCTCCGTCATCATCCCTGACATTCGCGTGGCTCTCCCGATCGCCGGACGCTCGGCCGACTCTCCGTCCATTCAACCATTTGAAGCCGACTGGAAGCGCAAGGACGGCTCTCCCCTCAAAGCCAGGCTCAGTGGCCACGCCGTTTTTGACGAGCAGGGAAATTTTGATGGCTTCGAAGTCTTCGTCGTTGACATCACAGAGCAGCGCACCCTGGAAGACCAGCTCCGTCATCAGGCCTCCAGCGATTCGCTGACCGGCCTGGCCAACTATCGCCGCCTTTTCGAAGTCTTGCATGCGGAAATCTGCCGCTCCAAGCGGACAGGTCGCGATTTCTCTCTCGTCTTGCTCGATCTTGACGGCTTGAAAAAAATCAACGATAGCTTTGGCCATCAGGCCGGCGACAGCGCCCTCTGCCGCCTCGGCCAGACTCTGAAAGACTGTTCGCGTTCCATTGACACCCCGGCGCGCCATGGCGGCGATGAATTTGCTCTCGTCCTTCCCGAAACCGGCCTCGCCGATGCCACACTGGTCGCACGCCGCATTTGCGAACTACTCGAGAGCGAACCCGCTGAACCCGCACTTTCGGTCAGCTTCGGCATTGCCACTTATCCTCGCGATGCCGAAACCATTGGCACTCTTCTCTACGCCGCGGATAGGGCTCTTTATGCTTCAAAAGCCGAAAAGCCCAATTCCTCCCGGCCCAACTCCGTACCTGATGCTCCACGGGTGGACTCGGATTCCTGGCCCTCTCCGCCGCTGGATCCCTCCGAGAGCGTTTTGAAAAGGAATTCTGCCCATGAACAGGAATAATTCTCGAGCGCGGTCTTCGGCTCGCGAGGACAGGCCCCTCGCTCATCCGCGCGATGAAGTTCGGCATTTGCTCAGATTCGAGGAAGAGATTCTTCAATCCATCTCGGCGGGCAATCCTCTCGCCGACGTGCTAAATCAGATTTGTTCGGCGCTCGACTGTCAGATCGGCAATGTCGTCTCGGTCATTGCTCCCGCGGGAGACCATACCTGCGAATTCGCTGCCGTCGCCGCCAAGGCGGAGCTTTTTGGGCTTTCTATTTTTTGTTCGGAAAAGATCCTGGGGGAAAACGACGTGCTCCTCGGCTCTCTCGATATGTACTGCATCTCGCCCCAAACCCCTTCGCCGGCCCAGTTCCCATTGATTGAGCGCGCCAAATGCCTCGCTCTCCTCGCGATCAAGCTCGCCGCCGCGTCAGACCACCAACCCGCTCCAGCCCAAGGCGAAAACCAGCCTCCGCGGGAACGCCTCCTCGAATGGCCCCTCTCCCCGAACTAGTCCCGCATTTCTCGCCACTCCTCTCGTGGCCGCCACGTTCAGACGTCCATTTTTCGCGCTCCGAAAAGTGTTGCGGAGGGGTCCCGCAAATCTAAACAAGCACACCGCCGCCTGGGCGGCACGACTATCCCTGCTTGCCCTGAGCGAAGCTGCAGTGCCTATGCTCCTGTTTTTTTGTGGGGGAGTGTTTTTCCGCACTTCCGCTGCTGCAACAATCGCCGCGCGGCGTTTTCGGCAGGCTGTCTGCTCTCAATCCCTCAGCACGATACTCAGCAGGGAATTGTTGATTCGGATCTCTCCGTTGTACTCGATAAGACCCAGTTTCCTGAATTTGTTCATGAAGAAGTTTACTCGCGACCTCGTCGTCCCGATCATCTCGGCCAGCGTCTCTTGCGATATTTTGGGCAACGTCTTTTGCGGATGGCCTGGCGACCCATACCGCGCCAGCAGCAGCAATGTGCGCGCCAGCCGTTTCTCACTGGAATTAAATAGCTGATCGATCAGGTCTTGCTGCACTCGCAGATTTCGTGCCAACGCATACGCGATGAACCGGTCGGAAAATTCATGTTCGCCGTGCAGCACCCGGGTCATCTCCGCTTTTTCAATGGCAAGAACCGTTGTCGCATCGACCGCCGTCGCTGTCGCCATGCACACCAGTTCGCCGGCTAGGCATCCTTCACCCAGAAAATCACCCGGCCCCAGGATTGCAACCACCGCTTCCTTGCCAGACTCATTGACGACGGTCAGCTTCACGCCGCCTTCCTGGATATACATCACCGTCTTCGCCGGACTCCCCTGCGTAAACAGAACTTCACCCGCCCGAAACTTTTCTACTTTTCTCCCCACGCCCGCCGAGTCGAGAAACATCTGCACATCGAACGCAGGGTTCTTTGTTTGCTTTTTTTTTGTAGTCCTGGAGGCCTGCGGGGTGGGACGCATATTCTACCTGGATTGTCAGGTCGCCCCAAGTATACCATCAATCCGGTTGAGTGGTGTTCAATTTTAGACACAACCCTACACTGGAAAACGCCTCTGCTTTCCAATGCATCTTCGGCTAGTCCAAAACGTTAAGCCGCCGCTGCTTTCTTCCGTCCATTTAGCACTTTCCGCAACGACTGGCGAACTTCCAATCCTCCATCGTAATCGATGTATCCCAGTTTCCGGAACCGGTTCATGAAAAGGTTGATCCGCGGCCGCGTCGTCCCCACCATTTCCGCCAGAATCTGGTGGTGTATCACGGGAATTTCCACAACCGGCGGCCCGCTTTCATCCAGGTGAGCCAGCCGTAGAAGCACCCTCGCTAGCCGTTGCTCCGCGGACGACGTCAAAAGGTCTGCCACATGATCTTGGTACTTCTTGACACTCGCCAGCAGATGTCCTACCAGGGCATTGGAAGCCTTCGCTTTCTTCCGCAGCAGTTCGAACATCTTTCCTTTCTTGATGACTCGTATAGAGCTGGACTTCAACGCCACCGCCGTGGACATCCGAAGCGGATACCCTGCCAGGCATAATTCGCCGAAGAAGTCATTCACACCCAGGATCCCGGTGACCGCTGACGCGCGCTGCTTTGTTCTTGTGCTCAGCCGCACCCCGCCCCGTTGGATGAAGAACAGTGTGGGAGCAGGCGCACCCTGGGCAAAGATCTTTTCATTGTCAGCATACTCCGACACCTTCCCGCCAAGACTGGCTCCCGAGGAGAAGCCACCCAGCGGAGAATTATTTTGTTTGTTGCGTTTCATGATTCACTCCACTTTGCGGCGGTTCATGCACGCCTATGGTTTATTCGTTGATTTGACTGACTTTCGATGTGCCGCTTGAGTCCATTCAAACGCCTTGTCGGAGTGTTCCATCGCCTTCTTCGTAAGTTCGTGTCCCGTCAGATGATCGCCCTTCCCATGCGCTGCGGCGGCCACTCGGTGCGCGTGCGCGGCAAGCTCATGGAATTCTGCGGCCTGTATATGAGAATCATTTGGCATACTGGTGGTACTCCGTTGTCTCCGGTATCGTAACGGCCCTCCACCTTTTCGGCTGCACACTTTTGCACACTTTCGCGCTGCATTTTCCCTCTTCGGGAATCGTCCAAAAGGCCGCTTAACTGTTCAATAGTGAACAGCGTTCCCCTACCACATACCCTAAGATGTGGTCGTGACGGCGGGACAGAGCGATATTGGCCGGTCTGGGCGGGTCGGTCGGTATCCGTCATCTCGCCGTCTTTCTTTTTTTTACTCGGGCAAGCGTTTCACCGACTCATGTCAATTTCTCTAAACGCTTTCTTCCGGCTTTTCCGCCACCGCCTTTTCCCGGTTCAATTTTCCTTGATGCTCCTCGGCTTTGGCTTCGGCCTTCGCTCCTATCGCGCAAGGGAACTCTTCATTTCCTGGCTGTTCTTCTGTGTACTGTTTGTCATCTTGGCGCTCGCCGTTCTCGCCGCTGTCCTTGCCCTCCACACCGGAAAATACCTGCTTCAACGAGTCCACACTTCAGGGTCTGTTCCCCCGCTGCCTCCGCCCGCTGCAGGCCTCGCGACAATCTATCAATCGCCTCCACACTCGTGAGCTTCCCCTCCCTGCCCAAATGAAAAAATGCGGCCTGCTTGTCGCCGCCGACAGCCCTTCAAATTTCCGGTCCACTGCGTTCGCCTCCGAAGGTCTCTGGAAATCCCACTTCGCTCCCGACGGCAAATTCATCGTCAGCGTCACCTCCGGCACAAAAACTCTTTCCCTCTTCGAATTCGCCACGCAAAAATGGACCGTCATCCTACACGGCCGTGTCTTTTCTCCCGTGGCACGGTCCTCCGATTCCCGCTCCCTCTATTTCCAGGACATCCTCGAAAACGACGAGCCCGTCCATCGCTACGATCTCGCCACCCGGAAAGTCGATCTCGCCGTCGAATGCCGCCCCCTCCTCGAAGGCGGCGTCCTCCGCTGCGGCTTAGAAGACGCCCTCCCCGACAATTCCTTCACCCTCCAACTAACCCGCGCGACCACAACCTCTACTCCCTCGACCTCTGCCTTCGCTAGTGCTCTACCGGCTATTCGGTAAGGGTGCGCCACCCGCCCGCATCGCCCACTGACACCTGTCGAGATTTAGTCACGCAAGAAAGCTGCACACCCGCCGTTTTTCATCCCTCTTGTTTTGCCTTCGCCGCAAACGGCTGAAAATATTTGGGATAATTTCAGGTCCCGATCCCATGCACTTGGCACGTCTTTTGCTCCATCACTTCGCATGGGTTCCGGTCCTTTCGACGTGGATTTTTCGCGCCGCATTCGGAGTGCAGGCTGCTGCCGGGCGACCGTTGGAAGGAGAGAAGTATATGCAAGGGCGATTTTTGACATTTCTTATGCTTGCCGCCAGCTCAATCATCTCAAACCCAATCTACGCTCAATCATTTGCATCGGTGCCCACTCAGCGAACGGCGCACATCGACATTGCGCGACTTACCCAACAAGCAAACGATGGAAACGTGGACGCCCAATTTCGACTCGGCTTGGCTTATGAACTCGGACTGGGGGTGGAGAAGAGTATTGGCTACGCGATGGCGTGGTACCAGAAGGCTGCAGACCGCGGCGGCCCGGGGGCAGAGAACAATCTGGGCCATTTGTACGAGACAGGACCGGACGGGGTCAGGGATCTTAGCCAGGCCGTTAAGTGGTACAGGCGAGCTGCTTTGTACGGGAACCCGGAAGCTCAGTACAACATTGGCCGGCTGTATCTTCAAGGCCGAGGCGTGCTGCAGGATCGGGCCGAAGGACTGCGCTGGGTTCGGAAGGCCGTGGAAGCGGGCTGTTTGACCGCGACAACGGGTCTTGGCTGGATGTATGCGGCAGGATTTGGCGTGCCCAAGGACGAGCGGGAAGCCCTGCGTTTGACGCGCAAGGCAGCCAAGAAGGGCGATCTGGACGCGACGACCAATCTCGGAGCCATGTATGCGCGGGGTATCGGTCTTCCCCAAAATGCGCAAGAGGCAAGGAAGTGGTTTGAGAAAGCGGTAAAGGCCGGCGCGCCCGAAGCGGAATTTGATCTCGCGGTCCTTTATGAAAAGGGCCAGGGAGGGGAACGCAATCCCAAAGAAGCTGTCCGGCTCTTCCGGTTAGCCGCCGAGCAGGGAATGATCAAAGCCGAAGCCGTGTTGGGAGAAATCTACGAGACGGCCGACGGGGTAGAGACCGACTACACGGAGGCGGTCAAGTGGTATCGCCAGGCAGCCCGGGATGGGGACACGGATTCGGCAACCAGGTTAGCCGGGATTTTATTTTCTGGAAAAGACGTGGCTCGCGATGTGCCGGAGGCCGTCCGGTTGTGGAGCTTGGCGGCGGACAAAGGAAATGCTTATGCGCAATTCAATCTTGCGCAACTTTATGCGGATGGCACCGGTGTCCCGCGGGACTTGAGCAAGGCACGCGGGCTGTTCGCTCTCGCCGGCGAAAAAATGGATGTATCCAGGGAGTTGAACGCTCTTTCGTTGCAAGAGGGCGTCACGGAAGCGCTGCAGACGCAACCGGAAACTGTCCAATGAGAAGGATTTTTGTATGTTGGGACGCTGCATCCTTTTTGCATCGCTGATTCTTCTCCTGGCAATGCTGGCGGTGCGCGCCGTCGTCCTCAAGGGCAGACCGAGCTGAAAGACTCACTCCACCCTCCAACTAACCCGTGGCCATCACAACGCGGGTGGCCAGCTGACTCGGTCAGGTTTTTGCCTGCGTTGACCAATTCTGTTGAGACTGGCAGTTCAGGTTCAGGCGGCTGTTCCTTTTCCTGCATTGAATTTTGTATCGCTCAAGGCCATCACTCACACTACGAATTCGGGGACAGACGGAAAGTTCCCCATTTTCGTCTGGAGAAAATGAAATCTGGTAAACCTCCCGTCTGTCCCCGGTTTCCCGAAGGACTTGCTCAGTACCGCGCAAGTTCCGATCGGCCGCTTCTCCTCTCCACCAATCTAGAGCTCAGCCCTCATCCGCGCAGAGTGTCTTCTGGGCGGCCATCCGCTTTTCGCGATACTCTTCCCGCCGAATTTCATGCAGCAATTCGCGCAGCCGCTTTCGAGCCTTGTGCAATTGCGACTTCGAGGCGCCTTCCGAGCGCCCCAGCATCTCCGCGATCTCGCGATGTTGGTACCCCTGGATATCGTGCAAGACAAATATTGCGCGAGAACCCGCTGGCAACTGCGCGACGCAGCGGCCGAGATTGATTCGATCAATCGACCCCTCCAGTAACAAGTCAGAAGCGGCGATTTCGACGCTCGACGGGGTGGCTTCACCATCCGGAGCGGGACCCATTTCCATCGAGACTACAGGTAACGACTTCTTGCGCAGGTGCATCAGCACCCTGTTGACCACCAATCTGTGCAGCCACGTGGAAAATGCCGATTCCCCACGAAACGTGTGAATTTTGCGAAACAACAGCAAGAACGCTTCTTGAGTCAGATCTTCCGCTTCAGTCGTGTCTCCAACCATGCGAAGGCATACTGCATACACTCGCTTGCAATGCGATCGGTAGAGGCATTCAAACGCAGCCGGATCGCCCTCGGTAGCTCGCTGAATAATCTCCGCTTGACTCTCTCTATCGTTTGCCGGGGAAGTGACTTGCAGCACAGTCTTGTTCGAGTCGCATTCCGTGCCAGACCACGTTTCCCAAACGAGGTTGGGCCGCTTCCTAGCAGTGAACTCTGCCAGCGGTCCAACTACTATCTCTGTGCATTTGGCGTTCGCAGTGACTGCCATGATTTCTATCCTTTGCCGCCGGTGCGGTTTTGAATTGAAGGGTAATTCATGGTCTTCAACGTGTAAGACCGCGTATGCTGTTCAATAATTCCCAAACGGCAAGAATGATTTCTTGATCTTGCGTTTTCAGCGCGCAGAATCGCCTGAATGCGATCTTGAACGGGAGGTGCCTAATTGTGTGCGCGGCTGATTTATATGGGAGAGTGAATCAACTGGTGGAGCTGCTCGAGGTCAGCCGGAGCTGCGTCGGAAACGGCGCAGAATTCCATTTTGCCCTTACGCCAATCAACCCATTGGAAGCCTTGCCTGGACCCTGGGTGCGGTGAGGTGTCCGGTTCTCGGGTGGGCCAGACGAATACGTTGATTGGACGGCCGTTATGCTCATAGACGAGTACCGCGACCATGCGGCCTTCAACAACATCCAGGCGCCCGCCGTTTAGCGCGAAACCGGCCCTCGCGAAGTCACGAACCGGGAGAGCGAACTTGAGTTTGGCATCGAACCATCCTTTCACGACACGTTCATCGTTGGAGGTGATTTGGGTCATGTGACCCGGCTGCAGTGAGCGCAGATGCGCGTCGACGATTTCGTCCGCAAGTTCGGCCTGATAATCGTCGCTGCGAAGCTCGGGACCCATTCTCCACAACACAAAAGCGATGAAAAGCAGCGCCGCCGCGGCAGTCAACCATTGCCAAAGGAGAGGCTGGGACACAGCACGGGTTGGCGCATTAGGCTGGAGATGTGTGTTAATTGTCCACCGCAGCGAGGCGGGGGCAGGCTCATAGATTTGAGCAAGCTGTAATCTACCGCTCAACCAATCCAGTTCCACGAGCTCAGTCGCGCAGTGGTCGCAATGTCCCAGGTGGCGCTCGAATTCAGCGGCCCTTCGATCGCTTAGTTCACCGTCAAAATAGCCCTGGAGCAAAGAGTCAGCAAAGTCACACTTCACGGGCAGCCCCTTTCTGAGTGGGATTTCCCAGTGCGGAATGCAACTGGCGGCGGGCACGCGAGAGCGAAGACATGACGGTGCCAATGGGAAGCGACGTGATCGCAGCAATCTCTTTGTAGGAACAGCCTTCGAGCTCTCGAAGAACAAGGACTTCCCGAAAGCGGGGCGGGAGCATCTCAAGTGCACGGATGAGACGCTCCCGATCATTACTCGAGATGGCGAGCGTCTCCGGTGTGCGGGAAGCCTGCATGTGTATCTCTTCGTCGAACTCCATGCTTAGTTCCATAGGACGATTCTTCTCCAGCCAGGTATAGCAAGTGTTGCGCACGATCTGCAGCAGCCATGCGCGCGCATCTCCGCCATGAAAACCGCGAAAGAAACGGCATGCACGGAGCAGCGCTTCTTGAGCGACGTCCTCGGCATCAGTGCGCCCGCGCAAAAGCCAACGCGCGAGGTTAAAAGCCGCGTCGACGTGGGGCAGCACCAGTTGCTCAAAGCGCTCCCGGTCTTCGAGCTCCAACTCACTCACAATTCACCCCTGAACACTAAGGCTTCATTAGTAGGAACTGCTTCCAGCCCGATTTTATTCTCCGTCGTCGGTAGCCAGGGAAGAGCGATAGCACTTCCCGCCTGTCTGCCGGATTGGAATAAATCGCCTGGTGAGCCGGTCTTGGATAGACGAAGCACGTGAAATGCGTGCGAAGAGTCCGAAAGACCGGCGCCTCGGCGCGTCAGGAGAAAAGGTTGTCCGTGAAGAAAAGCGATCTACTCATGCTGAGGAGAATCCTTGCACCCGTTTGACATCAAATCCGTGATTTTCGCGAAACACGCGCAACACGTCGTGCTGATCCATTTCCCGATCGCCTTGTTCATCATTGGCGTGCTCTTTGATTTTCTTGCGTATCGGACCAGGCGGCGTCTGCTGGCGGTTGCGGCCTATTGCAATTTGTTCGCCGCGGCGCTCGCAACCATCCCTGTATTGATCACGGGAATTCTCGCCTGGCAATGGGAACTCGAAGGCCAGCGGCTCAAAGGCATCCTTCTGATCCATTTGGTGTTCGGTGTCGTGTCAAGCGTGCTGATCTGGATCGTGTGGCTGATTCACCTGAGAGCGAAGCGCAAGCAGGCAGCGGTTCTACCCGGATACCGTCTGCCGATCGAAGCCGTGGCAGTGGCAATTCTGACAGTGACTGGCCACCTGGGTGGATTTCTCAGTGGAGCAAATGGACCAGGATAGACGTTTTCCGAAACGGCTGGAACAACGGATTTTCTGACGCCGTTAGTTGATGTCGCGGCGAAACCGGCAAAACAGAAACTCGGGCGGCCCTCGCAAAGAAACAGGTGGGGAGCCCCACAGGAAGAAAAGGAGAACAAAAATGAAAATCAAAGTCGTGTTGGCGATTGCAGCGCTCTCCTACACGCCGCTAACGGTGGCAGGGGACAAGGATGTGTATCCCAAGGAAAGGGTGGCTGAGTTTATCGTCGAGAAGCTGGACGTCACTTCGCTGCCAGCTGCGCTCCGGCCGAAAAAGGAAAAAGGAAAGAAAACTTTTGCGGATTACGGATTCACGGCGCAGGGGATGAATGAAGCGGAAACCATCATCCAGGCGGCGGGGGGCACGAGAAAGTTGTCGATCAAAGTTCTCGACCAGAGGCCCTCTGGAATATACGTATGCGTTACGGAGCCGGGGGAAATTGCCGGTCAGGTGAAGATGCAAAGTGTAATCCTTCTGAAAAGGAATGATTCCAATGTGCTGTTAAAGGGGCGCGAGTCCTGGAGAGAATTTACTTCCTGCCCGGTGGTTGGCGCGGCTGAGAAGGACTCCGAGGTCAGCGCGGGAGGGGACTGAGCGGTCGTCTAGAGACGCATCGGTTCGATCGACCATCCGCATTGGGCCGCCTAGCGAATGTTCCCCCGTTCGTGGTCGGAATAAAGGGCAAGGAATCTGGCTTACCTGAGTGGAAATGCTGCCGATGCCCCAAACGGGCCATCGCAAAGATCAAGCGAAGGAGGAATCGTGGCTGACTATCAAATGACTTTAGTGGATCGCCAAAGAATCGCCAGAGGTACGATGACCTTTTGGTTTGACACGAATGGGAGCGATTATGACTTCCGAGCTGGCCAACACGCCGACTTTACCTTCCTGCGCCCATCCGTTGGAAATGGAAGCGACAATTTACGTACGTTTTCTCTCGCAAACTCCCCCCACGACAAAGGGTTGGTCATGATCGCAATGCGCATGCGAGAGACTAATTTTAAGACCGCTTTGATGTCCGCTGCCCTTGGGACCCAGTTTAGAGTGAGCCGTCCGAGAGGATCGTTTACCCTGCATCAGGACCCTGCCAAGCCGGCGGTATTTCTTGCAGGCGGCATCGGCATTACGCCGGTCCGCAGCATTCTGGACTGGGCCGCACAGGAACGGATGCCCCACAAGCTATATTTGTTCTATTCGAACCGTGAGGCGGTGGACGCTGCGTTTCTGGAAGAATTGGAAGCCTTAAGCATGCAAAATCCCCGCTTCACCCTCATCCCAACAATCACCCGGCTGACGTACTCGGCCTGGCGCTATGAAGTAGGTCGCATCAATCGGCAACTGGTCTCGCGTTACTTAACCGGGCTCAACAGACCTGTCTTCTATATCGCGGGCCCTTCGGGAATGGTCACAGCTATGACCAACCTGCTCCGTTCCTTGGACGTCAGCGATGATGATATCCGGACAGAAGAATTTGGAGATTACACGGCAAGCGGGAATCCTGTGCAGACGGATCAAATTTCCAAGAGCTAGCGCGGATGTCCTCGGCGCAACGCCTTTGCTCATGTTTTCGCGGGAAATTCGGGGACAGACGGAAAGTTCCACGTTTTCGCCTGGAGGTCGGAGGTCGGGGACAGACGGAACGTTTTCTTCACTGTTTGGCTATGAACCTTGAACTTTTGACTTCTGTCCCAGGTACCCTTTCGTCGCTAAATCGTCCCAGTACTATACAATACTGTTGATGAACTAGCTATAATTTGAGAGAATCCCTTATGTTTACCCTGAGCGCGGGGACTTCTTTATTTCCACCCTGCCTGCCCTGAGCGGAGCCGATGGGCGCAATGCCTTGCCTCCCGCGGATTTTCCCTAAATTCAATTATTCCCACACATCCGCGATGCCAGGGGGAGGGGGGATATACCGGTTTTTTTGTCAGACCAATTCGCCGCGCTCCTTTGCACGAACCTCGCTCTCTGCCCGCTTTCCTTTCATACGCTTGCGCACTCTTTCGTTTTCCGTATCGCACCTATCTCCTGTCTCTCCAGCGCTTTCCGCACTCTTTCCAAAAAAACAGGGGGTACTCCTGTCTGGTCATACCAATTGCTCCCGAGCGGATCGGACGTGCAAAACTCGCCCGCCTCGGAAGGCGGCCGCTACAGGGGAGCTGTTCCACGAGTCACCAGACACCGATCACGAGTCACTCTTTACCGGTCGCTGGCCGCTGGTCGCCGGCCACTTCTTCCCCTATACTCCCAACGAGGTGACTCCCCAATGATCTCCATGACTCCTGAGCAAGCCGCGTTTCTTCTCCAATACCAACTCCCGTCCGTCAAAAACGAGTACCGCACCACCAGCGCCCTCATCGCCGCCATCCCCTCCGCCAACGCCGACTATCGCCCCGACCCGCAAGCCCGCAGCGCCGCCGAAATCGCCTGGCACATCGCCGCTGCCGAGCACCGCTTCTACGGCGGCATCGTCGCCGGCGCCTTCGACTTCAACAACATCCCCCGCCCCGAAGGCGGCATCACCCGCGAAAACATCCTCAAGTTCTACGACGACTCCTTCGCCAAAAATTTCGACAACCTCACCCGCCTCACCCCCGAGCAAGCCGCCAAAATCATCGACTTCCGCGGCATGTCCCAGCTTCCCGCCGTCGCCTATCTCGATTTCAGCATCAAGCACACCGTCCACCACCGCGGACAGCTCTCCACCTATTTGCGCGCCATGGGCGGCAAATGCCCTGCCATCTATGGAGAAAGTTACGATTCCGCCGAAGCCAAAAAAACCGCCGCGGCCAACTGATCTAGTTCAGCTTTGCGCCCGCGTCCCCGCCACGGGTAAAAACGCCACCCCGCACCGGAACATTTTCAATTCCGGCAGCTCCGCAATATTTACCACGCGCGCCGACACGTAAATCGCCGGCGCGTTCGGCGACTCCGGCGAAAACGGCACCGCGATCGTCACATCCGTCGAAATCGCGTACGCATTCTTCGTCCGGAATCCCAGTCCCCCGCGCGACATATCAATGCAAGTCACCACATCTTTCCCGAACACCGCGCTCTGTACACACGCAAAGTAGTTCACCTTCGCCCGCACCCGCTGCCGCCGGTCATCCACTGCCGTCGTCGTTGTCGCTGTCGCCGCCCGCGCTTCTCTCCCCGCTCGCGTTTCCGCGTGTTCCTCCACTTGCGCGTGCGTTTGTCCGGCCCGCGGTTCCAGGTTCGCTGTCACCTGAGGCGCAACATACTCCGCGAACCGCGGCGCCCCGCTCCCTTCCGCCTCCAGTTCCAGTTCGCCGCACTCCACCACAACCGCGGGTCGTCGCCGCGGCTCCACTTTCCTCTCCACTTTCGGCGCCCCCGTCCGCGGAGCGCCACCAGGCTCCGGCCGCCTCCACACCGTCGCAAATCCGCACTCCGTGCAATACCGCACCAAGCCGCCGTGAATCGCGCACACATCAAACTCATAATCTCCATTCAGCAGTGTCACTGTCGCCCCGCAGCTGCCGCATCCAAGCAACAGTTCCACCGGCCGCTCCGTCGGCAAAGGCGGCGCGGGAAATTCCAACTTCCAGAAATCCAGATCGTCGTCCAGAAACGCAACTCCATACGTGAAACGCCCGTCCTCCGATCCGATCTCTCCTACAACCCGGATCTCCGCTTCCAGGTTGGTTTCCTTCGAGCGAAGGATCAGTTCCTCCTCCGCAATCAGTTTTTGGGTAGAGACAATCCCCGCCCCATGCAGGCTCAGGATCACGGTGTGCGTGTCTTCCGAGAAAATGCGGCCCTCGGCGTCGCTGCCCATCAGGAGGATCGGAACGGATTTGAACACGCGCCCGCTGCGGCGCATTTTTTTGGACGTCATCTTGGCAACCTGGGGAAGGGGCCAAGAAATTAACGTGTTCAGGATACCGGAAAAAAGGAGCGGCGGTGCGGATTTTGCGCGGCAGTTGCGAAGGAAAAACAAATTGTTGCGAACCGAAACTCTGTTTCAATCAGGAACATTCCATCGCCAGGTCACCGCGGCAGACCAACTCCATCCGGGCATCCCCGCAAATGCCACAAAAGCAGCGCTCGATGCACCGCAAACTTTTCTCTCCATCGCCGCGATTTTCCAAACGTCACCGCAGCCAACAAGCCACTCACCGCCGAATCGACAATTAGCCGCAGCAGCAGACCGCAGCGCAGCACGATGCGAACCATCACGCTTCGGTGTTTTGCGAAATAAGCGTACCGCGATCGCCAGTATTCAATCCGCGCCGCCGCAAGATCCCGCTTCGCGGTTTGTCCCTGACCGTGCCACACACGGACCTGCGGCAGATGCACGGTCGCGAATCCCGCTTGCCGCGCCCGCAGGCAGAAATCCGTTTCCTCCAGGAAAAAGAAGAACCGCTCGTCCATTCCTCCCAGCTTTTCCCACACTTCCCGGCGAACCAGAAAAAATGCGCCGATGACGGATTCCACTTCCATCGGCGCAGCGTATTCCTGTTCCTTCCCGGGGAAACGCTTGGGCCACAAAGTGCGCAAGAGAAATTTGTTCAGGAGTTCCGTCGCCAGGGAAGGGAAGTTGGCAATCGAGTTCTGTTTCTTTCCATCCGGATGAAGCAGCTGCGCGCCGGCGATGCCGCAGCCGGGTTCCGCACGCATCCACTCCACGGCAAGCCGAAGCGCCTCGGGAGCCAGCCGCGCATCCGAATTGAGCAGCAGTAAAAAATCACCGCTGGCCTCGCGCCCCGCAAGATTCACGCCGCGAGCGAATCCAACATTCCGCTCCATCCTTTTGTAACGAATTTCCGGGAAAGTCGCGGGCAGAACACTCGAAGTCTCGTCCGTCGAGCCGTTATCTATTACGTGAATTTCTTTTGTAATCAAAACCGCGGACGAAAGCACCGACTCAATAGCTTCACGCGTCTGCTGGCAGGTATTGCGCGTCAGGAGAATAACGGAAACGTCCAAACAGTGCGCTCCTCAGATCCGGAAAAATCGCTGCGCACGCCGGTCTGGCGCAACGCGACGCCCAAAGTGTATCAGGCGTGAAGCCGCGCAGCACAGTGGACAGGGAAGCGCAATGCATGGAGTAAAGCCGAGTCGAGGAATTGTCCGCGTACGGGAGAGCCGGGGACGGGGCGGCCCGCCCCCGATTGCGGGTAGAGGAAAAGTTCAGGCAGAGGCGCCGTTCGCCTGTGGGCGAGCGTCGCAACCGTCGCGCTTCAAATAGCGATACAAGCTGGTGCGGCCAATCCCGAGTATCTGTGCCGCGCGCAACCGGTTGCCGTTGCACATCTGCAGCACCTTCTGGATGTGCACCTTGCGTATTTCCTCGAGCGACAGCGGCCGCCAGTCTTCGTCCCCTGCCAGCCGGGTGGTGCGATGCTGCAAATGCTCCGGCAGGTCGCTGATGTCAATGAAGTCGCCTGTGGCGGTAATGCACGCGCTCGAAATCACGTTCTCCAGTTCCCGCACATTGCCCGGCCACGGATGCTGCAGCAAAACCGTCTGTGCCCGCCGCGTCAGCCCGGCAATATTCTTTCCATACGAGTCGTTGTACTTCTTTAGGAAAAACTGCACCAGCAGCGGAATGTCCTCCAGCCGTTCGGCCAGCGAAGGAATCCGAATCTGAATCGAACTCAACCGGTAGAAAAGATCCTCGCGAAATCTTCCAGAAAGCACTTCGGCGCGCAAATCCCGGTTCGTCGCCGCGATCAGCCGCACATTCACCTGCTTCACTTCCGGCGATCCCACGCGCTGGATCTCGCGATTCTGGATCACGCGCAGCAGTTTCGCCTGCATCGCCAGGGAAGTCTCCCCCACTTCATCCAGAAACACCGTGCCGCCGTTGGCATACTCGAATAATCCCGGCCGCGTATCCGTCGCTCCCGTGAATGCGCCGCGCACGTGCCCGAACAACTGGCTCTCCAGCAGCGTGTCCACCATCGCAGAGCAGTTGCACACCGCCAGCCGCTGCTGACCGACCGGACTGATCTGATGAATTGCCCGCGCGACCAATTCCTTCCCTGAACCTGTCGGACCCACCAGAAGTACGTTGGTGTAATGCCTCGCCACCTTGCGGGTGAAATCAAAAACTTCCAGCATCGCCGGGCCCTTCCCCACAATGCCGTGAAATTCCAGATCCCTCAAAAGCTGCTCTTCCAGCGAACGCACCCGTCGCCGCTGGTCGTACAGCGCCGCAAGATCGTCCAGCGTGCGCTTCAGCCTTACAGGATCCAGCGGTTTGGGCAGGAAATCCGCCGCCCCGCGCCGGATGGCCTCCAGGGCGCCCTCCAGCGTGTATTGCGCGGTCATGATCATCACGTGCACGCCGGGATCGCACCGCAGCGCGCGATCCAGAAAATCAAACGGATCGGGATTTTCCAGGTGCGTGCTTGCGAAGACCACCCGGCAGCGCCCCATGCGAATCAGCCGCAACGCCTCTTCCGCGTCCGGTGTCGAAACCGGTTCGTATCCCATGTCAGTAATCAGATGGGCGAGCAACTCCCGCTCGTTTGGGTCGTCGTCGAATATACAGGGTGTGAGTGAACTCTGTATCGGGGGTACTGCCACGGACTTATAAGTTGCGTAGCTCATGTCCCACAAAGAGGCAACCGCTGTGCCAAAGGGGTTTTCAATTCATTGACTCGTCAAAATCGCCGAAAACAGCAGCCCCATCAACGGCGAATCCTTACTAAGTGGAACTCTTTCAGGGACGTGGAGGCGATCTGTCCAGGATTCTTCGGATGACAGGTCGGAAAAAAGAGCATGAGAAGAAGCAGAGAAACCCCGTAAATTACTGCCAAAATGGGCCATTGTCCCGAAGTGGATGGGAACCGTTTCTTAATTCACCGTGTAGTCTTCACGGCTGTGCCGCGGATGCACTCCATTCAACCGGAACTGGTGATTTCCTTCCGGGCTGCAGCCCAGAAATTTGGCTGCGTACGGAATCGGATTGGCCCGATGCAGCGCTGTTGGCTGGATCGGCCGCACAAAAATAATGGAACCCTCCGACAACATCCTCGACAACGTCACATGTTTTCCGGCGTATTCGTCCCAGCCGAGCTCCGAGCGCTCCACGAAGAAAACTTCATCTTCATCCCAGCCCGATACTTCCACCATCCCGGTTTGCGTCAGCGATTGCGTTACCAAATTGGCCATCAGCCGCCTCCGCGGTAAAAAGAGCAGTTCATCGGCCATCCGCGGCAAGCCAACCCCGCAATGCTTAAGCACTTAAATCCAGCACATCGGGTTATGTGTACAGGGAAGAGACAACCCGTCCAATCGTGGTCCAAACTGAACTGTTATTAGGAAAACTTCAGGGAATCCCGGCAGTACAACCATCTCGGTAACTGTTAGAAGAAAACCCGCACGACGAAATCTTGGATATAGGGAAACACCTTGCTGAAAACGAGCATGCCTACCAGCAAGCCCACCATCGCAAAACTGTTTCCGCGAATCCAGTCCAGGTATTTCTGCGCTTGAGATTCGCTCATGAACAGCATGATGGCGGTGCTGCCATCGAGCGGCGGAACCGGCAGCAGATTGAAGGTCCCCAGGAGCAGATTCAGAGAAAACACCACCTGCAGCGCGGTTCCCGCAAAGCTTTCCGCTCCCGTAATCGGGTCGCTTTGAAAGAGCTGCATCGACATTCCCACTCGAAGTGCCACTACCGCCAACAGCATCAGCGTGAAATTTGCCGTTGGTCCTGCCAGCGCCATCCAGGCGGACCGCCGTGGATGCCGCCGCTCCCAGAGCGGGTCATACGGCGCGCTGGCCCAGCCAATCATGCCGCCGCCTTGCGAAGCAATAAAACTCAGAATCGGGAATACCACCATGCCATACAGCGACCGCCGAATATGGGGAATCGGGTTCAGGCTTAACTGCCCGCCAAGGGCCGCCGTGGAGTCTCCTCCGATTTTTGCCGCCAACGCGTGTGAGGCTTCATGGCAGGTCGTGGAAAAAAGGAAGACTACATACCAGATGAAGCCCTTCATCAGCAGGTCGGGATGCAGTTCGCCCATGAGCATTTCAGCGTAGGGTTTCCGCGCCCGGAAAGCAAGGTCATCCGCGAATTCTCAAAATGGAGTTCTGGAAAATTGTGGCTTTCCTTCCCGCCAGGTTTTGTGTATGTTTCTCTCACACCGTGTGTTGGCTGTCATTCCTGCATGGGCGGAGGAATTCCGATTGAGGGCTCACGATGAAGGCCTGTTCCCTCCGCGCACCCGCTCTAGTGGAAACAAACCCTCTTGAACTTGGCGATTTACCGAAGCCTGAACCACGCGCCGGCGAGGTTTTAATTCGCGTTGAGGTGTGCGGCATCTGCCGCACCGACCTGCACGTCGTGGAAGGGGAACTCCCTCCCCAAAAATCACCCATTATTCCCGGGCATCAGGCGGTAGGTCACATCAAAGAACGAGGACCCGGCGCGGAACGCTTGCCCATCGGATCGCGCGTCGGGGTAGCATGGCTGCACAAAACCGATGGCACCTGCGAATACTGCCGGCGCGGGGAAGAAAACCTTTGCGATCGCCCGCAGTTCACAGGCTACACGGTGAACGGCGGCTATGCCGAATTTCTGGCCGCCCCGGAAGATTTTGTCTACCCGCTGCCGGAAAACCTGGCCGCGGAACAGGCGGCGCCGCTGCTCTGCGCCGGAATCATCGGCTATCGGTGCTTGCGTTTAAGCGGGGTGCAGGCGGGCGCCCGTTTGGGATTGTACGGCTTTGGGGCCGCCGGACACGTGGCCGTTCAGGTGGCTCGTCATTGGGGTGTGAAGGTGTACGCTTCCACCCGCGACGCGCGACATCAGGAACTTGCAAAAGAATTGGGCGCGGTGTGGACCGGGGGCGCACTCGACGCGCCGCCCCAAAAGCTCGACGCGGCCATCGTTTTCGCACCCGCGGGCGAAATTGTTCCCGCGGCGCTCGCGGCGTTGCGAAAAGGCGGCCGCCTCATTCTCGGCGGCATTCACATGAGCGACATTCCCGCTTTTCCGTATTCCCTGCTGTATGAAGAACGAACGATTCGCAGCGTGGCCAACAACACGCGCGAAGACGGCCACGAGTTTCTGCGCTTGGCCGCGGAGATTCCGGTGGAGACGCACGTTCAGGTCTATCCCCTGGCGGAGGCGAATCGGGCGCTGAATGCGTTAAAGAATGACGCGATTCGCGGGGCCGCGGTGCTTCGCATAAATAACTGACCATTCTCTCGTCGAAGGGAAGCTACGGCGGCAAACCGGCTCAACCGGCGCCAGAGCGGTTTAAACTCTCCTTATTTTCCCCTCCGCGCGAGCCCCGCCGAAATCTCAGTCCGATAACCCTCCTCGAACCGAGGCGCAATCGTCACAATTCTTATCCGGGGTCATGGTTCGTTTCGCGCTGACTGTGGATCGTTCGCCCGCCTCGCCGGATTCCTGATATTCGCCGTCTTCGTTCACCGACCAGGCATCGTACTTGTTTTCCCCGGCAAGAATATTCCGCGCCGCCAGGAGCGCCGTCATCATCGCGTGGTCCTGATTGTTATATTTGTGCATGCCGTTGCGCCCCACGAGATGCAGATTGCGGCAATGCGTATGTATCGCCCGGCGTATGACGCCCACGTGCTCCTGATAGTCGTCGTCGTATACCGGATACGCCTTGGGCTGCCGAATCACGCAACCGTCAACCACGTCCGCCGCGGCGCCGAGTCCAACCTGCTCCAGTTCTTTCGCCCCGAGGGCGATCAGATCCGCGTCCCGCATCGTCCACAGCCCGTCGCCCTCGAAGCAGAAATATTCCAGGCCGTAACAGCAGTAGTCCGGATCCGGCACCATCTCCGCCGACCACGACTTGTAATTCTGCACTCGCCCCATTTTTACGTTTGGATCGTGAACATAAATCCAGTTGTCGTTGAAACGGTTGCGCTCCCGCAGGATCAACCCGATGGTAAGAAAATCCCGGTAGCGAAGCTCATTGGCCGACCGCAGCGCGCTCTCAGGAAGCCGCGGTTCGATTTGGCCAACCAGTTGCCGCATTGGCATCGAAGAGATCAAGTGCTCGCCGCGAAATTCTTCGAGCGCTCCATCTGCCGTGCGCGCTGTAACTATCCACGACGAGCTTGCCGCGTCGAATCGGCACGCCACAACGCTTTGCCCCAGCAGCACTTCACTGCCCAGCCCGCGAACCTTTTTCGCACAAGCTTCCCACATCATCCCCGGCCCGAATCGCGGATAGCGAAACGTATCCATCAGCGTCTTCACCACCTGCGCGCGATCCTTCGTTTTCCGCTTTGGCAGCAGCGAACTTTTGATCGCCCCGCCCAGCGTCAGCCCTTTGATTCGCTGCGCCGCCCAGTCGGCGGAAATTTCCTTGCAACTCATGCCCCACACTTTTTCCGTGTAGGTCTTAAAGAAAATCCGGAACAAACGCTCCCCGAACTCGTTCACCACCCAATCCTCAAACGATTTCGGATTGCGCACCGGCTTCAATTGAGCCTTCAAGAATGACAAAACACACTGCGCGGATTCCATCACCCCAAGCTGGGAAAGCGCTTCAAACGGCTTCAGCGGATACGCATAGAATTTTCCACGATAAAAGATCTTTGAGGACCGGGGGCGCTGCAGCATGTCCGCGCCGAGAATCTCCGTCCAAAGATCCTCCACCTCGCGCGATTTGGAAAAAAAACGGTGGCCGCCAATATCAAACCGATAGCCGTGATACTCCACGGTCCGCGAAATGCCGCCGACATATTGGGGATCGCTCTCCAGCACCAGCACGCGCTGGCCGTTCTTGCCCAACTCATACGCGGCCGTAAGTCCCGCAGGTCCGGCGCCGACAATCACGGCCTTAATCGGGTAGTCGCTCATCGAACTGTCTTCTCCGCGACCAGAACAAAAACGAGCCGGCGTCTCCAGCAAAGAGAAAACTGATTCAGCGCTGCTGCGCCTGCGCCACCAGTTGCAACACCGCATGCTTGTCCGGGTAGGCGGGATCCGTTTCTAACAATTTCTTCCAAGCGGCAACGGCTCCGGGTCCGTCTTTCTTACCCTGCCACTTTACGATGCCGAGATCAAAAAAGGTATTCGCCTTCTTCCGGTCGTACGTCAGCTACTTGTTGAACTATGCGATCGCGGTGCCAGCGTCTTTCGTCACAGCGGTTTGTGACGTTTGTCACACCAGATTGGAGAGAGTAGCGAAGCGGGCGGAAATGAAATGGCTGATGTCGCGGGGCTCAAGCCCCGCAATGGCCTGAAGTTACACCACATCTTCCCGAACAGCATTGTGCATTGCTGACGCATGGTCTCCCATTAGCCAGGCAAGATGCCGCGCGGGCAGGAGTTGGCGCCACCAGGGAAGTAACCAGCGGCAATGCGATGGCTCCGGCGATGCCGAGTGTGCGGATAGCATGGCGTCGCGAGGTTCGCCGAAGCGGCTTTTCCGCTTCCACCAGCAAACGCGCTTTTGACAACTCCTCGACGGCCAACTGCACCACGGACTCGTCAACCGGCGCGGACAGTTGTTGCGTCAGAATCTTCGCGACCTCCGAAGCGCTCTTCTTGCCATCGCACAGCTTCCAGGCAGCCGCGGCCGTCGGATTCAGGCAATGGCCCACGTTGCGCTGCTGGTCGTATACAAGAACCTCGTTGCCAAATTCACGCGTGAGGCAATCCACGCGCGCCTGGGGATATTCCCGTTCCTTCATGCTTTCTCCCCTCGGTTGCTACGGTGCAATAAGTTTAAGTTAAGGATGGGTTCTGCCGATTCGTTGGCCTCGCCGCGCGTTCCTTTGACGAAGACGGTGCCCGCAGTCAATTTTTGAATCCTTTGCAGTGTCTGGTGCGGATGGTTTCGGACCGCGATGCTGTTGGCCATCAATTCCAATGCGCCTTGTCCATTTGAAAGCAGGGCCGGCTTCCACCGTGCCCCGGCCTTGTATTTGCAGATCACCACCACGCCTAGGGGCAGGGGCTTGATGCCAGAGGTTGCGCCCAATGTCTCCGCCGTGTATTTGGTTTGCGCATACGTAGAATCTTCCCGGATGCCCAGGGGCCGCGTGAACGGGTGCACCTTGCCAGAATCGTCCACGACCGCGAACTCATCGGAATAATACGTTGCGCCAAGCCGAAGCAACTCTCGCACCAGCGTTGTCTTCCCGCTCAGGCTGCGCCCGGGGAGCAAAATCGCGCGTCCTTGCCAGCCAACAACCCCCGCGTGCAGGAATGTCATCTCCGGCGACGCTTCAGCGATGTAGCGGTGCAGGTCCGTTTCCAACGCCGCCAGCACGTGACCCAACTCGGTGTCCCGCGCGATGCGCGAGCTGTCCGCATAAAGGATGTGCATGCGCCGCACCCCAGCGCGCTGGCTGCCTTCCGCAATCACCAGCGAATAGAGCCGTTGCACAGTGGCCCTGCGGGATTTCATGCAACCAGGGGGCAGCAACGGGAGAACCTGGGGCAAGACTCCCGCCGTGCTGACGCGGACTCCCGCGTGAACTCCGAACGCTCGCACACCAATGCCTTCCGCCCAGCCCAGGCGGTCGAGTTTCTCCATTCAATCCGAATTCGCGTCGAGGCGAGGTAATCCGCGAGTTTGCATTCGTACTCCGTTCTTCCCGGGGACCCGGAGAAGTACTAAAGTTGTTACTCTTACTTTATCGGTTTATTTAGGAAAGCCCCGTATCAGGCGGCGGAAAGCGCCGCCGATAGGTTAACCACTTGTAATCCAAGTGACTGCGGTATAACGATTTGATTAATGATTGCAGGTTTCTAATCCAGGCCATCGAACGGTAACCCGGCCTCCGGCGATCCCCGTGAATTGCCAACCCCCTGGTAAGGTGCGATAGACTGACTTCTCACCATGAGCCTGCGCTGCACTTCCCACAGACTGTTACTTCCGGGACTCGCGGTACTCTGCCTGACCGCATTCCTTTGGGCGGGGCATTCCCAGATCAGGAATTCGGATAGGCCGATATCTCGCCTCGTCCGGACAGCCTTTGCCCATGGCGCCACGCATTTTGCCATCGCGGATTTTGACGGCGATTTGCAGCCCGATTTGGTGCTGGTCCGTGTCACGCGCGATGGCGCTCGCACCTCACTATACTCGGTCGACTTGAACTTCAGTTCGGGCCACAAACCCGCGATCCGCATTGTCGGGCCTGCCGGCGGCCTTCAAATTACCCCGCAAGACGTGAATGGGGACCAGTTCGCCGATCTTGTCGTCACTTCGCTTCTCGACTCCAGGTTCGTGGCCATTTTCCTGAATGATGGCAAGGGTAACTTCTCTCCTGCCGAACCCTCTGAGTTTCCCGGTGCTGGGAAGCGCTCGGACTTCAGCCTGCTTGCACCCGGCGATGATCCCAGAGGGCAGCTTGGGCTCCAGCCGGGCCGTTGCACCCCCGGAGAGGATGGCGCTTCAGCGGATTGGTATGAGCCGCGAAATGTTTCCGCTACGCGTCTGTATGCTTCGCCACTGACGATTCGCGCAGAATTGGCTTTTCAGAGTGCAGGACGGGCCCCACCGCTCGTTTAAACGCGATACGTCTTTCTTTTACCCAATCGTTATAACTTCCCAATGAGGACCTGGGTATCGTCTAAATTGGCGCGCCACGCGTGTAGCACATTGGGGAACTTACCTGCGGACAGCACGGAAGCGGATTTTCTGCAAGTGTTCTGATTTTCAGGAAGAATGAACAGACGAGGTAGATTTATGCAGCAAATCGTACGGCGGGTATGCGTGGCCGCTCTGCTTGCGGTGGGATTCGCAAGCAACGCCAGCGCTCAGAAGGCGCTGACCTGGGACGAAGTGCGCGCGCGCTTCGAGACCAACAATCCCACGTTGCTTGCGGATAGAGTGAGTATCGACGAATCGAAAGCCCAGGAGATCACCGCGTATCTCCGCCCCAATCCTCAACTCACTTTGTCAACGGATGGCACTCAGATCGCCCCGTACAAAGGAGTTTGGTCGCCTTTCCGAGGAACTTCCGAAACGCCGAGTGTCAGCTATCTTCACGAACGGCGGCAGAAGCGGGAATTGCGGCTCGAGAGCGCCCGGAAAGGGACGCTCATTGCCGAGTCCAATCATGCCGATTTGGAGAGAACCCTGCTATTCGACTTGCGCGGTGCTTTTGTTTCCACGCTGCAGGCGAAGGTGGTGCTGCAACTGGCAAAAGACAACCTCGCCTACTACGACAACGTACTCGACATCAGTCGAACTCGTTTCAGCGTGGGTGATATTTCGCAAATCGATCTCGACCGCCTGGAGCTGCAACGCGTGCAGTATGAATCGGACGTGCAGTCCGCCGAAGTGAATTTGCGCACGGCCAAAATTCAGTTGCTCACATTGCTCAACGACAGGACCCCGATTGAACAATTTGACGTCGCCGGACTGTTCGATTTCAACGACCAGCTCATGCCCCAGGACGATTTCAGGAAGATTGCCCTGGACACCCGGCCGGATCTGAAGGCGGCCCTCGAAGCCGTGGACAAAGCCAAAACCGATCACAAACTCGCGGTTGCCAACGGCTCAACCGATCCGATTTTAAGCGCCTGGTATACGCACAACTCGTCCAATAACAACCCGTTCGGCATAAATACTCTCGGCTTGAGTGTCAGCATCCCATTGCGGATTTTCGACCGCAACCAGGGGGAAAAGCTGCGTACGCAATTGGACATCGACCGCAACGAAAAGCTGACGGGCGCGGCACAAGCGCTCGTCTTCAGCGACGTCGATTCCGCCTACGCCGTTGTGAATAGCAATGTGCTTCTGCTGCAGCCGTATAAAAAGAAATATTTGCAGCAAGCGGTGCGGGTACGCGACACGGTGTTCTTCTCCTATCAGCATGGTGGGACGTCGCTGGTTGATTTTTTAAATGCGCAGAGTGAGTACCGCACTGTGGAACTCAGTTACTTGAACTTGATTGGCTCCTATTTGACGGCGGCGGCCCAGTTGAATCTTGCCGTCGGACGCGAGGTCCTTCAATGAGCCGCAAGCCTGCTTACTTGCTCGCCGCGCTTTCAGTTTGCGGACTGGTTCTCACGGGTTGCGGCGGAAAGCCCACGTCCGGCGGCGCCCCGCCACAAGCAAAAGTTGAGCAGGAAACCGACGTGAGTCTCCTGCGGGTGGAGCATCCGGAACAGTTTCCCGTGGTGAAGGCCACCGAGTCCCTGCAAGCGCCGTCGCTCACCGTCACCGGCGTCGTCGGCCCGGATGTCAGCCGTACCGTTCCGGTGATCTCGCTCGCCAGTGGCCGCGTGGTGGAAATTCGCGCGCGCCTCGGCGACGCCGTGCAAAAGGGGCAAGTGCTATTGCGCGTGCAAAGTCCCGACATCGCAGCGGCGTTTGCCGATTATCGCAAGGCTACCGCCGACGAAGCCCTCGTTCGCAGGCAATTCGATCGCGCGCAGATTCTCTATGACAAGGGCGCCATCTCCCTCAACGATTTTCAGATTGCCGAGGATGCCGAATCCAAGGCCAAAGTCGACGTCGAAACCGCTCAGGAGCATTTACATGTCTTGGGGGTGGACAAAGATCATCCCAGCGGCATCGTGGACATCAAGGCTCCCGTCTCCGGCGTCATCACCGATCAGCAGGTGACCGGCGCTTCAGGGGTGCAGGGACTCTCGGGTGCCAATCCGTTCACCATCTCCGATCTTTCCCACGTCTGGATTCTTTGCGACGTCTACGAAAACGATCTCGCCAACGTACACATTGGTGAGACCGCCGAGATTCGACTCGTAGCCTATCCCGACAAAGTCTTGACCGGAAGAATCAACAATATCGGCCCGATTCTCGATCCTTCAATCCGCACCGCAAAAGTCCGCGCGGAAGTTGCCAATCCTGGCGCCCTGATGCGCGTGGGCATGTTTGTTAATGCCACTTTCCATGGCCAGAAAAAAGAGCGCCTCGCAGTGGTTCCCGCGTCCGCGATTCTGCACTTGCATGATCGCGATTGGGTCTACGTACCTGCCGGTGAGAAGAAATTCCGCCGCATCGAAGTGAAGGCCGGCGCCACTCTTCCCGACAAAATGCAATTGGTGCTCTCCGGAATCAAACCGGGGCAGCCGGTCGTTTCCAATGCGCTGGTGATGCAGAATGCCGCGGAACAATAGAGGCCAGATGAATTTCCCAGCGACACGCAGGTTTATCCAATGATTCGCGCGATCGTTGACTTCGCGCTGGACAACCGCTTCATCGTGCTGGCGATCGCCGTGCTCTTGCTCGTTTGGGGAGCAGTCTCCTTCCACAATCTCCCCGTCGAGGCGTATCCCGACGTTGCCAATAATTATGTCCAGATCATCACCCAGTGGCCCGGGCGGGCCGCCGAAGAAGTCGAGCAGCAAGTAACCATCCCCGTCGAAATCCAGATGAACGGCCTGCCGCACCTGGCGCATTTGCGCTCCGTTTCGCTTTTTGGCCTTTCCAGCGTGATGCTTATTTTTGACGATAGTTCAAGCAATGACTGGAACCGCCAAAAGGTGCTCGAACGGCTGGCGCAGGTGACTCTGCCAAATAATCTTCAGCCCCAGATGGGCACGGACTACAGCCCGGTCGGGCAGATTTACTGGTATTCGCTGAAGAGCACCAATCCGAAATACGACCTGATGGAATTAAAGGCGCTGGAGGATTGGACGCTTGAAAAAGAGTTCAAGTCCGTGCCGAATGTGGTGGACGTGGTGAGTTTCGGCGGCACCACCCGCGAGTACCAGGTGCGCGTTGACCCCGCCCGGCTGGTCGCCTTCGGGTTGACGATTGGCCAGGTGGAACAACAACTCGCCAACAACAATGTGAATGCCGGCGGAAGCTTCATCGAATCGGGCCTACAACAGATCAATGTTCGGGCGCTGGGCCTAGTCACCAGCGTCGAGGACATCGAACAAACCGTCCTGAAAACACAAACAGGGACGCCCCTTCGCGTGAAAGACATTGCCACGGTCACGCAAGGGCCCAAAATCCGCCTCGGACAGATCGGAAAAGCCATCCGGCGCGACGACGGCACCATCATCGACAACGAGGACGTGGTCGAGGGCATCGTGCTGCTCCAGAAGGGCGCCGATTCCGACAGCACGCTCGATGGGATTCACGCCAAGGTGAAGGAACTCAACGAGCGAATCCTGCCCCAGGGAGTGCAGATCGTTCCGTTCCTCGACCGCAGCGACCTGGTGCACTACACGACGCATACGGTGTTGCACAATCTTTCGGAAGGCGTATTGCTGGTTTCGGTGATCCTGTTTTTCTTTCTCGGCAACGTGCGAGGAGCATTGATTGTCGCGATGACCATTCCGTTCTCGCTCCTGTTCGCCTCGATTTGCCTAGACCTGAATAAAATCCCGGCAAACCTGCTGTCGCTCGGCGCCTTGGACTTCGGCATGGTCGTCGACGGCGCCGTCGTCGTCATCGAAAACGTCGTGCGGCATTTTGGATTGGCCAGTGCGGCTGAGAAAACTCCGGTCGAGCGAATTCGCGACGCCGCTCACGAGATTCAGCGGCCCGTTTTTTACGCGATTGCCATCATCATCACGGCGTACATGCCGATTTATACGTTGCAGAGCGTGGAAGGGAAGCTGTTCCGGCCCATGGCATGGACTGTGACGTTCGCGCTGCTCGGCGCACTGATCTTTTCCATGACCATCGCGCCAGTGCTAGCGGAAGTGCTCTTCCGGAAGGGCGTTAAGGAGTGGCACAACCCAGCCATGGAATTCCTGCGCGAGCGCTACCGTCACTCGCTGCGCTGGGCCATAGAACACAAGCCGATCACGTTGTCGGTCGGGGCTTGTGTTCCGCTCCTTGCGCTTGCCGTCCTCTACAGCGGTGTGATCGGTTCCGAATTCCTGCCGCATCTGGATGAAGGCGCAATCTGGACGCGTGGCACCCTTGCGCCCAGCACCGGGCCCACCGAAGGCACGCGGATCATGAATCAGGCGCGCGTGCTTCTTGCCTCTTTTCCGGAGGTGAAGCAGGTCGTTTCGCAGGTTGGGCGTCCCGATGACGGCACGGATACGACGGGTTTTTTCAATACGGAGTATTTCGTCGATCTGAAACCCAAGGACGAGTGGCGGCCTGCTTTCCACCAAGACAAAGAGGCGCTGATTGACGCCATGGATAAGGAATTGGGAAAAATTCCGGGCGTGCTTTGGAATTTTTCTCAACCAATATCGGACAACGTGGAAGAAGCTGTGAGCGGGGTCAAGGGTGAATTGGCCGTAAAAATGTACGGATCCGACCTCCGTACTCTGGAGGCCAAAGCGGAAGAAATTGTGAAGGTGATGCGAACGGTGAAGGGCATCGAGGATTTGGGCCTTTTCCGCGTGCTTGGCCAGCCGAATTTGAATCTTGTCGTGGATCGCAAGCAGGCCGCGCGGTACGGAATCAATGTGGTGGATGTTCAGGACGCCATTGAAACCGCGGTGGGCGGAAAGGCGGTTACCCAGGTACTCGAAGGAGAGAGACGCTTCGATCTGGCGGTCCGCTACCAGGCGCCGTTTCGGAACACGAAAGAAGCCATCGAAAATATCCGCATCGTCGCGCCGAGCGGAGAAAGAGTTTCCCTGGCGCAACTTACGCGCAGCGAAACTCTCGACGGCGCTTCCGAAATTTATCGCGAAGCCAACTCCCGCTACGTTGCCATCAAATACAGCGTACGCGGGCGCGATCTGGGCAGCACCGTGGAGGAGGCCATCGCCAAGGTGCATGCACGGGTTAAGTTGCCGGAGGGCTATCGCCTTGATTGGGCGGGGGAATACGAAAGCCAGAAGCGTTCCGAGCGGCGTTTGCTGTTCGTGCTGCCCATTACTTTGCTGATCATCTATGTGATTCTCTACAGCATGTTCGGTTCGCCGAAGTGGGCGCTGCTCGTTTTGGGCAACGTCGCACTGGCTCCCATCGGCGGTTTGTTGGCGCTGCTCCTTACGGGCGAGCACCTCAGCGTTTCGTCGGGTGTCGGCTTTCTTGCGCTTTTCGGGGTATCCGTTCAGACCGGCGTCATCATGGTGGAATACATCAATCATCTTCGCGCGGCGGGCAGTTCGATCGAGGATGCTGCCGTGCACGGCGCGGTGCTGCGTCTGCGGCCCATTATGATGACCATGCTGGTGGCGACGTTGGGCTTGCTGCCGGCCGCATTGTCACGTGGTATCGGTTCGGACTCGCAACGTCCGTTCGCGATCGTGATTGTGGGCGGGTTGTTGGCGGCGTTGGTCCTGAGTATCTACCTGCTCCCGACTTTGTATGTCACCTTCGCGCGAGACACCGACAAGTTGCCGCCCACGGAAGGGGAGTGGGAAGCCGGAAATTAGAAAAAGTGAACGAGCCGCGCGGCGACTCGCGGCACCAGAATTTCCTGCCAAACCTGTATTTGCAACCAATACGTCGGGTCAGCGCTATTCTTGCGGAAGTTCCCGTGACCGCCTTAGGGGGACGCTAAGTTCCGGACCCCGCGAAAACTTCTTCCGCGATCCGAAAGGCATGATTGGCCGCAGGAAGGCCGCAGTAGATCGCTGTCTGCAGCAGCACTTCCCGAAGTTCTTCCCGGGACACGCCCGTGTTGACGGAGGCACGGAGATGCAGTCGCAGTTCGTCTGTGCGGTTCAGCGCCACCATCATGGCGATGGTGATCATGCTGCGCGTTTTTCGCGGCAGGCCGGGGCGTGTCCAGATTTCCCCCCAGGCATAGCGGGTGATCAAATCCTGGAGCGGAGCATTGAAATTGTTTTTCCTCGCCTCCGCGCGCTCCACGTGGGCCTTGCCCAGCACCTGCTTACGGACCTTCTTGCCTTTTTTGTACCGCTCGCGGTCATTCATCCGTGTGCTCCATGAGACTTCAGAAAGGCCAAAACTTCGCGATTGAAATCGTCGCGCGCTTCGATGTTGGAAAGATGCGCCGCGGGGAGTTCTGTGTATTGTGCCCCGCGGATCTGCTCGCTCAATGATCGGCTGTCCGCGGGCGGCGTCGCGGGATCGTGCGTCCCCGCGATGATTTGTGTGGCGACCTGGACGGCGCCGAGTTTTTGCCGGAAATCTGCATCTCGCACGGCGCAGCAACTTGCGGCGTAACCCGCCGGATCGCAGCCCTCCAACATGGAGAGCACCTGCGCCGTTTCTCCAGGGTGCGCCGCGCGAAACGCCGCCGTAAGCCAGCGATCGATCACCGCGCCGGCTACAGCTTTCATTCCACCCGCCTGCACGGCGGTGATGCGCGCGTTCCAAACGTCCGGAGTGCCGATCTTCGCGGCCGTATTGCAGAGCACAATTTTGTGAAATCGCGAGGCGTGTGCTGCGCCAAGAAACATTCCGATCATGCCACCCATGGAAAGTCCGCAAAAAGAAACGCGCTCGAGTTTCAGGGCGTCGAGCAGACTTACGACGTCGCCCCCGAGCTGCTCGATGGTGTAGGGTCCGGGCATCGCGCTGGATTGCCCGTGGCCGCGGCCGTCGTAGCGCAGCACGCGGAAATGGCTGGTGAAGGCGTCGAGTTGCGGATCCCACATGCGATGCGTGGTGCCGAGCGAATTGGAGAAGACCACCACGGGCGCGTTTTCCGGTCCATCCCACTTATAAAAAAGTTGTGCGTCATTCAGTTTCAGAAAGGCCATGACAATATTCCTTTTTGCTTAACCCGAGGTTGCTGTGCTGCTGACTTCCGCCAATACCCGCCGTACAAACTCTTCCGCGCTGCCCAGATAATTGCGAACGTTGAAGAGTCCTTCGAAGTCTGCGGGCGTCAAGTAGCCGTGCAGGCCAGGCTCCTCGCGCAAGACATCCTTTAGGTGGCGATTTTCGCCGCGCGCCTTTTTGCAGGCAGCCTCGACCAGCGTGTGCGCAGGCATTTTTCCGAGACGATCGCTCAGGGCCATGGTGACAGCTTCGGCGAAAATCAGCCCGTGCGTGGCGTCGAGATTTTTCAACATGCGAGGTGCGTCAACATGGAGATCCGGAAGCATTTCGGAGAGATGGTGCAACGCGCCTCCTGAAAGGGACACGATTTCGGGCAGCGTTTCCCATTCCGCCTGCCAGCCTCCGAGGCCGCGTTCCTCTTCCTGCAACATGGACGAGAGCATGGTCGAAACAAGTCCGGGGACGCGTTGAGCAGCGGCAAGAACGGTTGCGCAGGTTACGGGATTGCGCTTTTGCGGCATGGTGGAAGAACCGCCGCGGCCTTCGCCGGCAGGTTCGGCGAGCTCGGCAATTTCGGTTTGTGCGTGCAGCGAAATATCGCGCGCGATTTTGCCGAGCGTTCCGACGCAAAGCCCGAGAGCCGCGGCAATCTCGGTGATGCGATCGCGGTGGGTGTGCCAGGGAATTAGGGGCAGCGGCAAGTGCAACTCTTCGGCTAGCGCTTTGGCAACTGCGGGCCCGCGGCCGGAGAGAGCGGCCAGCGTGCCAACCGCACCACCGAATTGCAGCGTCAAATTGTGAGTGCGTAAATTCGAAAGGCGCGAGCGGTGGCGGAGAATTGCATCCAGCCATCCGGCAACGATGAAGCCAAATGTAGTCGGTAAGGCTTGCTGCATCCAGGTGCGCGCGGCGATGGGAGTGGCACGATGTTTGTCCGCCAGGGCTGCCAGCGTGGCTGTCATGTGCACTAGATCCTGATCCACCACTTCCAGCGCGCGGCGAAGCTGCAGAACTACGCCGGTATCCATCGCATCCTGGCTGGTAGCGCCCCAGTGAATGAACCGGGCGTCATCTTTGTTTTGTTTCGTGACCAGTTCGGTGAGTTTCTTGACGAGCGGGATTGCCACATTGCCGGAATGCGCGGCTTGTGCGGCAAGTTCTTCGACGTTGAATTGCTCCGCGCGGCAGGCAGCGGCGATGATTTGCGCGTCACCGGCCGGAATCACTCCCGTTTTGGCCTCGGCGCGTGCGAGGGCCGCTTCAAAATCGAGCAAGGCCTGAAGGTATTCGCGGTCGGAGAAGATCCGATCCATCGCCTCATAACGAAACAACTTGTCGAAGAGTCTCATCGGCGCGATCGTCTCCCGCTTTCAGCAGTCAAAGAATACCGTTTCGTTCCCGCCTTGCAAGACAACATTCCACTCCAGGACATTACCCGCCGAACCGGTTTGCCGGGCGATCAGAGATTCGCGCCGCGCTTCCGGTACAATCTGCAAAACCGGATCGGAGGCGTTCAGCGGTTCGTCGGGGAAATACATTCGCGTCACAAGTTGTCTTAACAGTCCGCGCATGAAAACCGAAATCTGCAAGTGTGGCGCTTGCGGCTTGCCATCGGGGCCATGGACGGGGCCCGGCTTGATGGTTGTGAACGAAAATTGCCCGCGCTCATCGGTGGGAATGCGTCCGAAACCGAAGAATGGGGTTGCATTGTTTCGCAGGGCCCCATGCTCCGGATGATGATAGCGGCCATCGGCGTCGGCTTGCCAAATTTCCAGAACTGCGTCGGGGACCGGTTGGCCATCGCCATCGAGCACGCGGCCTCGAATCGCAACATGTTCACCTGCGCTTCCCTCGGTGAGATTCGCGCGATTCATCCAGTCGAAACCAATGCTGAAGAAGGGACCCACGGTTTGCGAAGGGGTGGAGTGGCCGGGCATCCTAACGCTCCATGGGCGTGGCGTTGCGCCCACGCAGAACGATATCAAACCGGAAGCCCAGCGAGAGATCGGGCTCGGTGCTTAGCCAGTCAAACGACGAAATCAAGCGCCGGCGCGCCGTTTCGTCGGGAACACTGTGAAAGACGGGATCGAATTCGAGAAGCGGATCGCCTGGAAAATACATTTGTGTGACCAGCCGCGTGGCGAATGCGGGCCCGAAAAGTGAAAAGTGAATGTGTTGCGGGCGCCAGGCGTTGTAATGATTTTTCCAGGGATACGCGCCCGGGCGAACGGTGACAAATCGGTAGCGGCCGTCGTCGTCGGTGAAGGTGCGACCTTCGCCAGTGAAATTCGGGTCGAGCGGTGCGTTGTGTTGATCGTTCTTGTGCAGGTAGCGTCCGGCAGCATTGGCTTGCCATATTTCGACGAGGGTTTGGCGTATCGGGCGGCCATCATCATCCATAACCCGGCCGCTTACCGCGATCCGCTCGCCGAGCGGTTCGCCTTTGTGCTGGCGGGTCAAATCGAAAGTCTTTGGAGAGGCCATTTCCTTCGGAAACGACGGGCCGGTGATTTCGGAAAGAGTGACGGGAATTGAAATCAGCGGTTGTTTCGGTGCGCGTTTGATGGATGACACATACGGGGGATACAGGTGATTGGGTTGCGTTCCATGAGCCGGCTTGCGATAACCCAGCAGGGGCTTCATGCGGCAGCTCTCCTTAATTAAACGCGTTCGATGATAACGGAAATCCCCTGGCCTACGCCGATGCACATTGTGCAGAGCGCATAGCGACCCTTCGTGCGCTGCAACTGGTAGAGCGCGGTGGTGACGAGGCGCGCGCCACTGGCACCCAGCGGATGGCCGATGGCGATTGCGCCGCCGTTCGGATTTACGTGTGGCGCGTCGTCTGGCACTTTCAATTCGCGCAGGACGGCCAACGCTTGTGAGGCGAATGCTTCGTTCAATTCGATTACGTCCATCTGCGCGATGCTCAAACCTGTCTTGGCGAGAACCTTTTTAGTGGCTGGCGCCGGGCCCATGCCCATGATGCGCGGAGCGACTCCCGCAGTGGCCGCGGCGATGATGCGCGCTTTCGGCGTGAGACCGTGCTTTTTCACCGCCGCTTCGGAGGCGAGCAGCAGTGCGCAGGCGCCGTCATTAATGCCCGAAGCATTGCCTGCGGTCACCGTGCCTTCGGGTTTCACCACGCCTTTCAGCTTGGCGAGACCTTCGAGTGTGGTGTCCGCGCGCGGATGCTCATCCACGGAAACGAGAAGGGGATCACCTTTTTTTTGCGGGATGGGCACGGTAAAGATTTCTTCCGCCAGGCGCCCGGATTTTATTGCGGCGGCGGCACGCTGCTGACTGCGCAGCGCGAACGCGTCCTGGTCGGCGCGGGAAATGTGAAATTCCTCGGCCACGATTTCACCGGTTTCCGGCATGGAATCGGTGCCGTACTTGGCCTTCAGAGCGGGATTCACAAAGCGCCAGCCGAGCGTGGTGTCTTCGAGTTTCAGATTGCGCGCAAACGCCGCGTCGGACTTGCCGATGACGAACGGCGCGCGGGACATGCTTTCGACGCCGCCGGCGATGAGCAAATCCACTTCACCGCTTTTGATTCCACGCGCAGCGACGGCGATCGCGTCCATGCTGGAGCCACAAAGGCGATTGACCGTGGTGCCGGAAACTTCCTTCGGCAGGCCGGCCAGAAGCACGGCCATGCGCGCGACGTTGCGATTGTCTTCGCCGGATTGATTCGCGCAGCCGTAGACGACGTCGTCGAGGGCGCTCCAATCCACTGTGGGATTGCGTTCGACCAGTTGTTTGATCGGAAGAGCGGCGAGGTCGTCGGTGCGCACGCTCGAAAGCGCGCCGCCGTAGCGCCCGATGGGCGTGCGAATGGCGTCACAAATGTAAGCGATAGTCATTTCCTGGAGTTCTTTCCCTTGCTCACAGTCTACCGTAAACGCACAGCAGAAAACCAAACGGTCTACGCGGGGCGCGCGGTGTGAGGTAGACTCTCAGTGGCCGGATTGCTTGGCCGGGCTGAACCGCTAAAATGCTGACCAACCGACGCCAAATCCAGATTGAGTGGGGAGACTGCGATCCCTTTGGCATAGTTTTCTTTCCCCGGTACTTCGAATACTTTGATGCATGCACCAACGCATTGTTTCATCGCGCGCTAGGCTATCCCAAGGCGGAGATGCTGCGGCGATTCAAGATTGCGGGGATTCCGCTGGTGGAGGCGAGCTGCAATTTCAAGGTGCCGTCCTCGTACGGAGATATTGTAACGGTGGAATCGTGCGTGACGAAGTGGGGCACCAGCAGCTTTTCGCTGGAGCACAAGCTGTTTCGCGGCGATGTGCTGGCTGTCGAGGGAATTGAAAAGCGCGTGTGGACGGTGCGCGATGCGGCTGAGCCTTCCAAGGTGAAAAGCCATCCGATACCCAAAGAAGTGATCGAGAAGCTTTCGTAAGAGGAACGCAACTGTTCGATGGCAATTATCCGGACACAAGTTGGAATTGTGGGCGCCGGGCCGGCCGGCCTGATGCTGGCGCATCTTTTGCACTCGCAGGGAATTGAGAGTGTGGTGCTGGAAAGCCATTCGCGCGAATACGCGGAAAGCCGCGTGCGTGCGGGCGTGCTGGAGCAAGGCACTGTGGATATGTTGCGGGAATCGGGCGTTGGCACGCGGATGCAGCGCGAAGGATTGCAGCATAAAGGCGTCGAGTTGCGATTTGGCGGAGAAGGGCATCGCATTGATTTTCAGGACCTGGTGGGAAAATCCATCACGGTTTACGCGCAGCAAGAAGTGGTGAAGGATCTGATTGCGGCGCGGCTTCGGTATGATGCGCCGATTTTCTTTGAGGCTGAGGCCATGCGCATCTCGGATTTTGAGTCGCGGCCACGAATTCATTATGTACAGGACGGCAGCGAGCATGAGATTGCATGCGATTTCCTGGCGGGGTGCGATGGGTTTCATGGGATTTGCCGTCCGGCAGTTGCAGCGGGGCAAATCAAATTCTATGAGCGGCAGTTTCCGTTTGCGTGGCTGGGGATTCTGGCTCGCGTGGCGCCGGCGTCGGACGAACTGATTTATACGTATCACGACCGCGGGTTCTCGCTGATGAGCATGCGCTCGCCGGAAATTTCGCGGCTGTACTTGCAGTGCGCGGTGGATGAAGACATCGCCAACTGGCCGGACGAGCGAATCTGGGGAGAGTTGCGCGCGCGGATGGCGACGCGCGACGGATTTGTGCTGAAGGACGGGCCGATTTTCCAGAAGGGCATCACGCCGATGCGGAGCTTTGTGGCCGAGCCGATGCAATTCGGGAAACTGTTTTTGCTTGGGGATGCGGCGCATATTGTTCCGCCAACCGGCGCGAAGGGTTTGAATCTGGCGGTGGCGGATGTACGGGTGATGACGCGCGGGCTGGTGGAGTTCTACAAAAGTGGGAGCCGCGAGGAGCTGGAGCGCTATACCGAGCGGTGTTTGCGGCGGGTGTGGAGAGGACAGCGGTTTTCGTGGTGGATGACTTCGATGCTGCACCGGTTTCCGAATGAGGACGGTTTTTCGCACCAGATCCATCTTGCGGAATTAGGCTACGTGGCGAGTTCGCGGGCGGCTTCGACGTCGCTTGCGGAGAATTATGTTGGCCTGCCGTTTGATACGCCGGGACTGTTCTGATTTTTCCTTTGCGCCTTCCTTTTTGAAAGAACAACTGCACTTTGCCGGACACTTCGCCCGGAGGAGATGATGAAGGCGGATTTTCCGCCGCAGGAGGCGATTGAAGTTTGGGACCCGGTGAATCGGCAGGATTGGGAGATCTGCAAACGAGTGCAGCAAGGAGTGCAGGCACGGGTGCATGAGTTTGGGTATTACGCGCCGATGGAAGATATGAGTTTGGATATACGGCGGTATGTGCTGGAGCGGTTGAAGTGAGGGCCGGCCGTCCCGAGGAAACTTCCGGGAGGCAAGAACCTCGCCTCAGAAGGCATTCCTTGCCCGGCTTAACTTTGTTAGAGCGAAAGATCTGAAGTTGTCTACGACCGCCGACCGAACTTGTTTACTCACAACGATGGCAATTTCAGACATCGGTATCTTGTCGGCAATGTCGCAAGCAATTACCGAGGCGACGCTATGTTTGACGGCTGATGCGGGCAAAATGGCGATACCCATGTGCGCATCGACTAGCGAGATCAGCGTTGAGATCTCTGCTGCGGTCTGGGAAACGTTGGGAACAATCCCGGCATCGCGAAGCATCCCAATGACTAAATCGTGGAATCCAGGGGCATACGCACGCTCATACATTACGAAGTCTTGACCCGGCATTTCGCTTAGGCGCACCCTTTTCCGTTTTGCCAGTTTATGGGAAGCGGGTACCACGAGTACGAACGGTTCGCGATGGACTGTGACAACATCGAGGGCCGGGTGCCCGCCAATTGGCAGACGCAGAAATCCAGTGTCGAGCGACCCTGTCTCCAGCATCTGTACCTGATCCGCCGTGGGGATAGCGCGCAAAGAGAACTCTACCTCGGGATTTAACTCTCTAAACTCACGAATGATATTGGGCACAATCTCGATTCCCGCAGTTGAGATGAAGCCGATCCGCAATAATCCCAGTTTTCCATTGGCAGCCAGCTTCGCCCCGCGAATTGCTTGGTCCAATTGCAAGAGCGCTCGAGTGGCATCATCGCGAAAGGCGACGCCAGCCGCAGTGAGGGTTGTTTTGCGTCGGTTCCGCTCGAAGAGTCGCACACCAACATCCTCCTCAAGAGCTCGTATCTGAAGACTCAAGGCCGGTTGGCTGAGATGAATCAACTCCGCAGTACGCCCGAAATGCAGAGTCTCAGCGATTGAGAGAAACGACCGAATTTGGCGAAGCTCCATGTGTCTTTTCTTATTTGCATATCTTATCACAGACAACAAAATAAACAATATCTCTAATCAGCTCCAAAAGTGTCTAACCGGGTGTGCAAAGGAGTAGTCGATGCCACCGAAAGAAAGGACTAAAGAAAATGAAATTCAGTTTCTTACAGAAGCAAACCTCACGCCGCGAAGTGTTGCGAGGTTCGGCCACTTTGGCCGGCAGCGCCTTTCTGGCGCACCTCTTTCCCGCGACGTTGCTCCGCGCTTCCGCAGCGGGCTACGCGCAGCAAGCGTCTTCGCCGGCCGAGCTGCTCGCGAGTTTTCGTGCCCAATTCAACGCCGTTCCCATGGAAACGCAAAAGCTTGCTGACAATGTCACTATGTTCGACGGCCCCGGCGGAGCCGTGACAGTACTCAACGGCCCAGACGGCAAATTCGTCGTGGACAGTTTCGTTGCGCCCGCCTGGCCCAAGCTCAAACAGGCTCTCGATAGCCTTGGCAACGCCCCGGTGAAATACGTCATCGACACCCACTGGCATTTCGACCATACCGATAACAACGCGCATCTTCACGCCGCAGGAGCCACGGTCCTTGCCCACGAAAACACGAAGAAGCGCATGTCCGAGCCACATGATCTGCCCGTCTTGTATAGAGGAGCAGACGGTGCTCTAGCCGGCTTGCATTTCGACCCCTCGCCCACAGAGGCATTGCCGCAGCAGACCTTCGCCGCCAGTTACAAGTTGCAAGCCAATAGCGAAATCCTCGCGCTCCAACACGTTGCTCCCGCGCATACGGATTCGGACATCTACGTTCATTTTCAAAAGGCCAATGTGATTTCGATGGGCGACTTGTTTTTCAACGGCATGTATCCCTACATCGACCCCGGCACAGGCAGCACAATCACCGGCATGATTGCCGCTGCCGACAAAATTCTTTCGCTTGCGGACAATTACACCAAGATCGTTGCAGGGCACGGCCCGCTCGGCAACAAAGCGGACCTTATGAGATCCCGGGACATGCTCATCACTTCGCGCGATCGCGTTGAGAAATTGAAGTCGACGGGAAAATCCGCCATGGAAGCCGTCGCGGAAAAGCCGTTCGCCGATCTCGACTCCATCTGGGGGAAAGGCATCATCAACTCCGATCAGTGGGTCCAAATCGTCTATCTGACGCTCTGAGTCTCCGACTGAGTACTTTCCTGACGAGGAATCCGTCAAATCAATTCGCAAAAAGGAGCGACAAAATGAGTAAATCAATGAAGGCTATCCGAGTAGCAAAAGGAATGTCTCGGTCCTTCTGCTTCGTTTTATTGCTGTTGACCTGTGGTGCGCTCTCAGCGCAGGACAACAAGAGAGAGCATCGCGTTCGGAATATTGTTCTGGTCCACGGTGCTTGGGCCGATGGTTCTGGCTGGAAAGGTGTTTACGACATTCTTGTCAAGGATGGCTACACCGTCAGCATCGTGCAAGAGCCGGAAACCTCCTTTAGAGAAGACGTGGCTGCCACCAAGCGTGTCCTTGCTCAACAAGATGGACCGTGCATTCTTGTCGGTCATAGCTATGGGGGAGCCGTAATAACCGAAGCTGGCACGGACTCATCCGTCGCCGGTTTGGTGTACATCGCGGCCCACATGCCCGACGCTGGAGAGAATGAGGCTGACGACGGAAAGCGCTTCCCAAGCGATCTCAGCAAGTCTGGTGCTATAAGCAAGACCGCAGACGGTTTCACGTACCTCGACCCTGCGCAGTTTCATGAGTACTTCGCAGCCGACCTCTCTGCGGAGCAGGCCGCTTTCATGGCGCGAACGCAGGTGCCCAATTTCGCCGACAACTTCAAAGCAGTTATCACCACGGCTGCGTGGAAAAGCAAACCAAGCTGGATGTTGGTAGCCGCAGCCGACAGAACCATCAATCCCGACCTGGAACGGTGGTATGCCACACGAGCGAACAGCCATAAGGTCGAAGTCTCTGGCGCCAGTCACGCGGTCTACGTGTCCAGGCCAAAGGAGGTTGCAGCCCTGATCGAAGAAGCCTCATCGCAGGTTCGATAGAAGAACTTGCAATGGCAGGTATCGCGTCGCTTCACGCACCTCGGAGGGCGGGCTTTACGAAACCGGGTGCTAGAATGTTGACCTGCGAGTATCCTGCCCTCCCCCTTATTTCTTGGAAGTGTTGATCTGAACGGGGATGAAAGGGTTTGTTTCGATACAGATTTGGATGTGTTGATTCTGGGGAGATTGCGGTTAGCCGCTGATCGGTACTGGGCGTTGGCGGAGAGGTAACCGGAGATCGGACTTCAAATTGGCGAAATGTGGGGGATTGAGGTTTCCCGGACATCTGCGATGAACACTCCTAGAGTTCAAACACCGAACCTGAGCGGGCGTCTTACCGCCAGCGGCGGGCTGGCAGAACGACAGTCGTTGGCGGTAATTCAGTTTCTGATTGCGGGCTTTATCAGCCGCCGTCTCTACTGGATGGTAGTAGCCCAGTTCAGCGGTTATCCCTCTGGTCTCCGTTCGTTGACTTGCCTCTGGCTGCAACCTAAGATGTCCACAAATGGCAGAATCCCGCCCAATTATCGGGCAGACCGTCTCCCACTACCGCATCTTAGAGAAGCTCGGCAGTGGCGGTATGGGTGTGGTCTACAAGGCTGAGGACATAAGACTGGCCCGCTTCGTGGCGCTCAAATTCCTGCCCGAGGATCTTGCGCACGACTCGCATGCGCTGGAACGATTCAAACGCGAGGCCCGCGCCTCCTCGGCCTTGAATCATCCCAACATCTGCACGGTTTACGACATTGGCGAGCAAGATGGCCGGCAATTCATTGCCATGGAGTTTCTCGATGGCCAGACATTGAAGCACCGCATTGCCGGCAAGGCGCTACCGGTGGACGAGGTGCTGGACTTAGGAATCGATATTGCCGATGCGCTCGCCGCGGCGCACAGCCAAGGCATTATCCACCGCGACATCAAACCAGGGAATATTTTCGTAACTAAGCGCGGCTATGCCAAGATTCTGGATTTCGGTCTCGCCAAAGTTACCACATCAGAGCCTCCCGCCGAGAATGCGAATACCCTGACGAGCTTGGGAGTCAACCCAGAACACCTCACGATCCCGGGAACGACCGTGGGCACGGTCTCCTACATGTCGCCCGAGCAGGTTCGAGCTAAAGACCTCGATGCCCGCACCGATCTCTTCTCCTTCGGTGTTGTGCTCTATGAAATGGCGGCTGGCGCTCCGCCTTTCCGTGGTGGAAGTTCGGGTGTGATCTTCGATGGGATCCTCAACCGCATCCCGGTATCTCCCGTTCAACTGAATCCCGATGTTCCTCCGAAGCTCGAGGAGGCCATAAACAAGGCTCTCGAGAAAGACCGCAACTTGCGCTACCAGAATGCCGCGGACATTCGCACCGATTTGCAGCGGTTGAAACGCGACACGGAATCAGCCCACACAGCGGTAACGGGCGGGACCGCCGGACCTATGGGCATTGCGCCGAAGAAAAGGCGCGCCGGCGTGAGGCTGCTTCAACGGGGGCTCGCTGTGCTGATCGTTTTGGTTTTGGCGGCCGCCAGCGGAACGATTTGGATTCACCGGCAACGCCAGCCAACCGCCCAAGCATCCGCAGTGGCAAATGTTAACCGCATCCGCTCGATCGCGATCTTGCCTTTTCGCAGAATCGGCGGTTCCGGAGAATACGATTATTTCGGCACGGGCCTCGCCGATGTGCTCAGTGCGAAACTCACTAACGCGAGGCTACTCGAAGTACATCCTCCGCCGGGGACGCTGAATCTCGCTGACCCGAAGCTCGATCCGCTTGGAGTGGGCCAAGGAATGAAAGTGGATGCGGTCTTAAGCGGCAGTTACCAGATCGAAGGCGCAACTCTGAGCTTCAGTTTCGCACTCCTGGACGTCCGAAAGAATGTGCAGATTGCCGGGAATGCCTACACGCGGCGCTTTACCGAAGCGATTGAAGTTGAACACTTGATGGCCGGTGAGATCGTGGATTCACTTAAGGCCTCTACCGACGCGGAACAGCGGGCTCGCTTTATCACTCCTCCCACGCAACAAGCGGATGCGTTTCAAGCTTATCTCCACAGCAACTACGAGATGGAATTGTTCTGGAAAAACCCGAGCGCGGAACAACTCTCACGCGCCGAACAGCGGTTAGACGAAGCCCTTGAGCTTGATCCGAGCTTCACACTGGCATTAGTGAGTTTAGCCAAGCTGCACTGGATCGCCGTATTCTGGGGCTACTCGGACGCTCCAACAAGTCTTGGTCTGGCTCGCCAAAAAGCCAATCGCGCTATCGAATTGGATCCTGGTCTCGGCGAGGCATATGCGGCACTGGCGCTCATCGAACTTCAAGCAGGGCAAGTGAATCAAACGGAGGCGCGCCTGCGCGAAGCCTTTGCGCGCTCGCCCGGCTCTGCACTGGCCTATTATGCGGCCGGCTTCTATTACATAGATCGTGGGCTGCCGGACCAGAGCGTGCGTGCGTTTCTGCGTGCGAACGAATTGGATCCCAACATGGTACGCCGAGAGTTGGCCATCGCGTATCGATATCAGGTTGATTTAGATCGAGCCGAGAAACAGGCCCGCGAGGAGCTTAGCCTCCATCCAAATGATCTTCTCGGTGAAACAACGCTGGCCCGCATTTTGACGGCGCGCGGCAAACTTGCTGAAGCTGACGAGATCGTGCGCACACTCTCTCTCCGCTCGCCTCACGACCCGACTGTCCAAGGGCTTGTAACTCTGGCGGACGTCTTGGGAGGGAGGTCCGTTTCGATTCCGGCATGGCTCGCCCGGAATCAACGCGTGTACTGGTCCGACGCGGGGTATTGTATCGACGTCGCTGAAGTTCTGGCCGCTGCTCATCAGCATAAAGAAGCGCTTCGCTGGCTGCGAAGAGCAGATGAACTCGGTATCCGCAACTACCCATTTCTCGCTCGCAATCCACTGTACAAGAATCTTCATAAAGATCCGAATTTTCAGGCTTATTTGGAATCTGCTCGACGAGCCTGGCTGGAGGCCATGCGACACGAGACGCAAGAGCCGTTACTCCCCGCCACTTCTTCTTAGTCCGCCGATGCTGCTGTTGCGTGTTTCACTCCTACGCCCGCAGCGTAGAGCACTGATTCGCTGGAACCGTCGAGGCCCAGGTCCGCTTCGATTTCCTGGTCGACGAGTGCCGCGGTACAGAACGGGGCCAGGCCCAACCACGTGGCAACCAGGCAAAAGGTCTGGCAAAAATGTCCCGCTTCCAAAAGAACTGTGCGATACGCGCGAGAAAAGCCGTAACGCCACATGACCCGGGGGAGCACTCCCGTCATCACGAAAAGCGCGGCGCAGTCGCGCACCCATTCCTGACGGGCGCACAGTTCAACGACGCGCGCGGATTGTGCACCGTTATGCAGCCGTTCCAAGTAATGCCCATCGCCCCGGTAGTGATAGACTCCGCGTGGCAAGCCAGTGACCCGTAATGCCCAACAGTAGGCCTCTATCGGGTGGCGAGCGCCGCCGGAAGGGCTCGTCTTTAATATGAGCCTCCCTAAGCCCGGCCACGGTAGCCGTCCGGTCACACCCCATGTCAGCCAAAGCAGGATGGAAAGGTGTTCGCGCGAAAGCCGGCCGCGGCCGAACTGCCGAATCGTGCGCCGCCGAAGCAGTACACGCGGGAACTCGGAGTTCAGGGAAGGACGTGGGCTTGGCAGGGCGATATGATCAGCAGAGCGGTAACGTTTGATCAGCTCCGGCTGTGGGCCTTTGCTCAACAGCGTTCGAGTAAGCTCTGTTTCGTCCGGCAACGGCGCGCCCAGGCGAAAGGCATGCTTGGTCGCAAAGTGAAAAAAACGAGCCTCAAGTTCCCACGTATTCCACACCACCATTCCCTGTTCGCGATTCGCTTGAGCCGAGTCCTTTTCAATCAACAATGTGTGGTCCAGAAGTTGCCGGATAGTAGTTCGGACAGAACTCGCGCTATAGCCGCGGAGCAGGTGCTTGATTTCTTGCCTTTTCCGCCAGCGATCGAAAAAGTTCAGGACTGCGACTAGTATAGGAGTACTTGCGATGGTTACCCCGGTGAGATAGTTTGTGCAGCGGAGACCTTGATCCTCGAACGAGAACACAAGGCAGGAAGATCGCTTAAGTAGCTTCTCGGTGCTGCCGCCCGTCCTGCGCAACGGATGCATATCTTTGAAAAGCTATTCCAAGCTCGACAACCCTGGTGATTCACCAGGCCCGCTAAGACCGCCGCTTCTTCTCGTCTTCCACTGCAATAAGATGCTTGCCATGGGCCGCGACGATCATCGCCTTCTCCAGTTTTTCCAGCGGAACGATCAATTCCTTAACATCTTGAGAGTTCATCGCCGCCTTTTCGACCCTTTTCTTGAATTCCGCGAACTCCTCATTCAGTTTCAGCTTAGCTACGTGGTCTTCTTCGCAGTTTGCTGAGGTGGCTGGAACCTTAGGATGCTGGTTGGGCATAATATCCTCCCTAATCACCTAGACATTAATTAACGACACGGTTCGCACCATACGCACTTTTGCCAATCTCGGTTGCGGCTTGCATTATACTCGGCCCGCTTAAGACCGCCGCTTCTTCTCGCCTTCCGGGACAAAGACCATACCCCAGGCCGCGATTCTTACCGCCTTCTCCAGTTTTGCCAGGGGAACGGTCAACTCTCGAACCTCTGGAGAGAACTTCGCTGACTTTTTGACCTTTTTCTTGAATTCCTCAAACTCGTCTGCGAGTTTCTTCTTGTTTCGAGAGTCAGCACCGAAGTTTGCTTTGGTGGGTGGAACCTTGGGGTGCTTTCGTTGGCTGGGCATAATGTCCTCCGGAATTACCTAGAGATTAATTAACGATACGGTTGACACCACACGCATTCTCACCAATCTTAGCTTTGGCTGGCATTATACGAGATAAATGGCCAGTTCCAAGAACAGTTCTACAACGGGCAGCCGCAGTGACCCTTGACGTCGTTTACCCTCATTTCCTTCCGAGCACGGCTGCCTCTGGATTGGATTTCCTTGAGCTAATTCTTGGTTAGTTGTGTTGCCGGACATCTGCCGTACCAGGATCTTACCGATGCCCTGATCTAGTTGACGCAGCCCATTCTCGCCGCAAAACGGAAGAAGCATGCCGATAAAAAGGGGCGACACGAGGACTGAGGTATGTGTAGGGCGAGCGCCCTCTAGTAAAACGCCTGGGTGTCTCGCTTGACGCTGACTTTTCCCGCGTAGCGTAGGGAGATGAACACGAAATAGGTGGTCGCCAGCACGAAAGCCACCGGCCACCAAATGGAGGCAAGGTAGAGGGCGCGCGGGTTGGCAACGACGGCGTAGGCGGTCAGTGAATTTTCAGGCGCAAGGGTCGAATAAAGCATCACGGGGAAAAGAGCCCCGGCTCCGGTGGCCAACAAGCCCACGAGGAGCCCATTCGACCCCAGGAAAGCCCGCGCTTCCCGGTGAGTCAAGAGGCCCGAAATCAGCAGGATGGCTGAGACGATGGCCACGAGCAATCCCAGCCAGCAAACTGGATCGTGAATCGCGCGGCCGGGGAGGTCGGGACGAACCACCCACGACTCAACCGAGATTGCGAGAAAGAGGGGGACAACTGCCACCCAGAGGTACTTTGCCCACATTGCGCTACGCTCATGCACCGGGCCTTCCGTCTTCAGCGTGAGATAGCTGGCGCCATGAGCGGCCAGTATGACAACTGCGAAGAGAGCAACGGATACCGTGTACCAGTCGAGTAGCCCCACATGGCCGCTCACGCTGAAATTCGTGAAAAATGCCATCGAGAAATTGCCCTGGGCATCGAGCGGAACTCCACGCACCAGGTTACCTGCCGCCGCGCCGAAAAGGATGGCCAGGAGAAAACTGGAGAACACAAATACGAAATCCCAGAACCCCTGCCATAGGCGATCGTTGATATGGCCGCCAACTTCCAGGGAAATTCCGCGGAGAAGCAGGCACCATAAAATCAGAAAGAGCGCGAGGTAATAGCCGGCAAAGGCCGAGGCCATGAGCCGCGGAAATACCGCGACCAATGTGCCGCCAAAACCGACGAGCCACACTTCGTGCCATGACCAAAGCGGCCCGATGGCCGCAACCACCTGCCGCCGCTCCTCGGGCGTTCTAGCGACAAGCCAGTGGAGCATTCCAGCGCCGAAATTGCGGCCATCCAGGGCCACGTAGACGATCAGCATAAAGCTGACAATGCCGTACCATGTCGCGATCATACAAACGACTCCTGTCCACGGCCGGCAACCACTTCGTCGTCGGGACCGTGGGCGATCTCACGACCCACCAGAAAGAGAAAGAGCAGACCAAGCACAAAATAAAGCCCGACGAAACCAATCAACGTGAAAATGGTGTCGCCATTGGACACCACTTTACTGTAGCCGTCGCGCGTGTGAAAAAGTCCGTAGACCAACCATGGTTGACGTCCAAGTTCGGCAGTTAACCAGCCCAGTGTGTTGGCGATGTAAGGAAAGGGAAACGCCAGCATCAACACCCAGAGCAGCCAGGTGCTGGATGCCAGCCGGCCGCGCCAATTCTGGAAACTGGCATAGGCCATGAGGAGAATGAAAATCGAGCCAAGCGTGATCATCAGGTGAAACGAGTAATACAAAAGCTCGATGTTGTCGGGCCAGGTATCCTCTGGATATTCCTCCAGCCCGTGCACATAACTTTGAAAAGTGCCGTAGGCGAGAAAACTGAGTGCGCCGGGAACCTCGATGGAATTCTCGAGCCGCCGTTCAGCTATGTTGGGTTGGCCAATAACGGCTACCCCCGCCATGGGTCCGCCCACGAATTTACCTTCCATGGCGGCGAGTGTTACCGGCTGGTGTCTGCCGACCATCTTGGCCTGCTGATCGCCGCTCGGAAAGGCAACAAGAACGGAGGCGACAAGCGCCGTGAGCGTGCCCGCGCGCAGATAGAGTCGAGCCTGGATGGGATGGCGTCCTCGCAGGGTATAAAAGGCCCCCACAGCTGGGACTACGAACGAGCCGGTCACGAGCGCGGCCATTTGATTGTGGAAGAACTGCACCCAACCCCAGGGATTCAACAGATAGGTCCTGAGACTGGCGATGCCAAGTGAGCCATTGGCTTCGATTTGGAAACCTACTGGGTGCTGCATAAAAGCATTCGTGACCAGAATAAAGTAGGCGGAAAGCCAGCTTCCCAGCGCAACGCCCAGTGCGGCCAAGAAGTGATACCGCGGACCAAGTCGCTTCTCGCCCCAGATAAGTGCGCCGACGAACGCACTCTCCAGAAAAAAAGCGAACATGCCTTCCATTGCCAGCGTCTGTCCGATCACGCCGCCCGCATACCGGGTAAAGTCCGCCCAGTTCGTGCCGAACTGAAATTCCATCGGAATGCCGGTGACGACTCCCACAGCAAAATTGAGTCCGAAAATCTTGGCCCAAAAGCGGACGGCTTGATTGTACTTTTCATCCCCCGTCCGCAAGGCACGCCACTTCCAATACACCAGGAACCACGCCAATCCCATGGTGAGCTGCGGAAAGAGGTAGTGATAGGTGAGCGTGAAGCCGAACTGGAGCCGGCTCCAAAACGCAGGATCGACGAGATTCGAGTTCATTTTCGTGCCCTCCGATCGCGATGGCGCCATCATACGGCCACGTTCGCCAACTTCAAAAGGGAAGTATGGGCCGGTGCAAGGGCTTAACCGGTTTTGGATGGTGGAGCGCCTTGCATGCCGAATTTGGTTTCGATCAATCGTTGAATTACAGCAAAAATTATAGCGGTTGTGACGCCGAACATGAGCATTCCGTTGGCTGCTTCAACGGGTGCCAACAGTCTCCAGCGGGCCGATAACACTGTGGTGCTATCCCCGAGTGTTGTGTAAGTGTTCCCCGAATAATAAAGGGCGGCGGTGAAATTTGAAAACTCCCCACAGAGAACGAACGATAGCGCCCAGAGCGCAATCTCGACGAAATGGGCAGCGAGCGTCAGCAGCGTGAAGTTCATTACAAGGATCACGTCCCAGAACCAGATGCCGGCCCGGCCCCGCGCAAGATGGAGGCGAACGCCCATGAGGATCATTGGTGGAATGAGCGAGTGGACAAGGACGGTAAACAAGGTGCTGACCACGCCGACGAGGATGAGAGCCATAGTTGATATTTGATTCGCAGGAGGCGATTTTGATGCAAGCGGGATTTGTGATTTGGACTTCCAGCTCGCAGCCAGGAGCCGCTGGCTGGTGGGGGAGAAGAACCCAAGAGCGGCCGGGCGAACCCGGTCCCCACAAGGGCAAGGGAGTTACATGGCGCGGGGGGAATTTGCGGCGGCGGCCGAGGGGGAAGATAAGGAAGCCTAGGGCGATTAGGGCGGCGATAGAATTGGATGTCTGCATTGTTCTAATCGGTTATAGAGATGAGGGTTCACGGGACGGTGGCGCGCGGTGGCGGGGACGTGGGTGGCGCTCATATGGGTTGGTGATTATGAGCGGGGATTGGGCTGATTTATAGGAATTGAAACGGTTCGACAATCCGATTTCCTTCGCGACGAAAGAAGCGGGGGCAAAACTTCTTGACAAAGCTGTAGCGCTGAACTATAACGCGTGCCAAGCGATAACCGGTTAGATGTGGACGGCACGAGCGAAGAGGAACGGTGCGAACAGGTGCGCCGCCAAATACCGGAGGGCCACGCGGCCGAAAACGGGGTTCGAGTCAGATAAGTTCACTCGGAGGGAAAAATGCAAGTCACGCGACTTCGCACGCATGTGGGCGTATTGGTGTTTGCGCTTGCGGTTTTGTTTTGTGGCCGGCTGAACGCCGGTGTAACGGCGAGCATTTCGGGGACGGTCACAGACGCGAGCGGTGCGGCGGTGGTAGGGGCCACGGTGACCGCGACAAACGTGGACACAGGGGTCGCCTTCAGTCAGAGCACGAATGGGCAGGGATATTACTCGTTCCAGTCGCTGCCGTTGGGGAAATACACGATTGATGTGCAACAAAAGGGATTCAAGGAGTATCAGAAAACGGGGTTGGTTTTGGATGTAAATGAAGCGCTGGTGGTGGATGTGCCGCTGCAGGTCGGACAATCGACCGAGAAGATTGTAGTGGAGAGCGACGCGTTACACGTGGAGACTTCCAACACGCAGATGGGCGAAGTGATTGAGGGAAAGGAAATGACCGACGTGCCTCTGGCGAAGCGAAGTTTTACGGACCTGCTTTCGCTTCAACCTGGCGTGATTTCGACACCTTCGCCGATGAGCGGCGCCTACTCCGGACAATTTATCTCGGCTGGGTTTTCGCTGCCACAAGTGTCCGGAGATCAGGACTCCGGAGCCCTTTCCGTGAACGGCATGCGGGAGTCCGCCAACGGATTTATCTTGAATGGCCTTCTGGTGCAGGAAATCGGGTATTCCGGAGCGGGCGCAGTACCTAACCTGGATTCTTTGGGGGAGTTCCGGATTATCACCAACAACGCCGATGCCGAGTATGGCAACTACGCAGGCGGACTCATCAACGTGGTTACCAAATCGGGCACGAACGACTGGCACGGGAATGCTTTTGAGTTTGTAAGAAATACAAGCTTCGATGCGGCCAATTTCTTTGAGTCGGGCCACCGAGGGGATTATCATCAGAATCAGTTTGGCGGCACATTTGGCGGCGCGATCAAGAAGGACAAGATCTTCTTTTTTGGAGACTATCAGGGCAACCGGGTGATACAAGCGGTTCCCCAGGTAATCTCGGGCGCACCCAGTTCCGCACTGGAGGGCGGAGATTTTTCCGGCATTGCAGCCGCAGGCGGTTTCACTACTCCCACGGTCGTCAGCGGATTCAACGGCGGTCAGCCCATTGCCGTACCGAAGACTGTGAAAGGGGATAACTGGGCGACGCAACTTTCCGCGATTACCGAAAACACTGTCACAAATGGTCTTCCGTATTACTACAGGGCAACAGACTATACTCCCGCTTCGATCGCGGCGGGGACACCGGCCACGTACGGCTCTAACTGCACAAGCGCGGCACAGTGCGTTTTTCCAACTCTTTCGCTGGCCCCGTCCCGCTTTTCTCCGATAGCCTCTAACCTGCTGCCCTTCATACAGCCCGGGAACAATGCAACGCAGGATACCTTCTCGACGAATGCAGGGAAGATCAATCTGCATGACAACAAGTTCAGCCTGCGCGGAGATGCCAATACGCGCTTCGGATTGATGACGGCCTACTACTACTTCGACAGGTATGACCGCATCGATCCGTATTGGGCTTCGAACGCAGCGTTGTATCCCGGCTTCAGTGTGGATGGCAAGGGGCAGAACCACTTCATAGCTCTTTCCGACACGAAGACAAAGGGGTCCATTGTGAATGAGTTCCGGCTGGGCTATTTCCGGCTAGACACGAAGTTCAACCAGCCACTGGGGGGTACCAACAAAACTTTGGCGGAGCTTGGTTTCGCCTCGGGCAGCGGCGGCGCCCCCGGAATTTTCGTGGGGGCACCAACCGTGCAGGGCGTTCCCGAGATCGACTTTCAGAGTTTCGTGATTGGCGTTCCGAGCCGGCCCAACCGTCTTACCGATAACATTTACCAGGCGCTGGATAACTTCAGCAAAGTGTATGGCACGCATACGCTGAAGTTCGGCGCGCAATATCACTTCAATCAACTGGAAGAAAATCTTTTCAACGTCGCTAATGGCAACTTCTTCTTCGGGGCGACGAACGGTGGCGTCAGCGAAACCGGGAGTGATTTCGTTGACTTCCTGCTTGGCGCACCGAGTTCATATGTGCAAGGGCAGTCTTACCCATCCTACGGGCGCAACTTTTATTTTGGGATGTATGGACAGGACAGCTGGCGCATCAAGTCGAACCTGACTTTGAACTATGGTTTGCGGTACGACGTGAGCGCGCCATTCCACGAAAAGTACAACGAAATCCAGACCATCATTCCCGGCCAGCAGTCGGTGGTTTTCCCTGGTTCGCCAACCGGGTGGGTGTTTCCAGGCGATTCAAGGGTTCCGCGGGGTCTGGCTCCGACGCGCTGGACCAACTTTGCACCGCGGCTTGGGCTGGCGTATTCCTTCGGAGATCACCAAGGTACATTGGGTAAGGTCCTGGGCAAACCGGGTTCGACCAGCATCCGCCTCGGATGGGGCATGTTCTACACCACGTTTGAAGGCGCAACAGACTTCAACGAAATTGGCGATGCGCCGTTCGGGAACTACACTGGGCAGTCCAACCCCGAATTTGCCTCGCCGTTTATTAACCGGCCTTTAGGCTCGACGATCTCGAATCTTTTCCCTGCGCCGAACCCACCAAAGAACTTTTCGGCCACACATCCGGCAACCGGATTTCCATACGACACGCTGGCGCACTTCTTTGGAGCCTTCGGCACAATTGGGAGCTCGCCGGCGTTTTTCAACCACAATTCGCTGCCATATGCCGAGGAGTATGAGCTCTCGATTCAACGGCAAATCACCGCGTCGGACCTGGTGACAGTCAGCTACGTTGGTTCCCAGGGACATCACTTGCTGAGCTCGATTTCGGCGAACCGGGGCAATCCGGCGCTGTGCTTGAGCTTGAACAATGCAAGTGCGGTGCAGCCGAATACGGCGACGTGCGGACCAGGCGGTGAAAATAATATTTACTACCCAGTTGGCGGGGCCCCGGTTCTGAGCACCCGTGCGGTGCTCCCCGGCGTGGAATTGCCCGTGGGGACAACCTTAACGGACACGAACGGCGCGGGCACGACGCTGCCGGACGGGCGAATCGCGATCATACCGTTTGGGAATGACTCCTATTTCATCACCATCGGGAACTCCGCCTACAACTCGGCGCAGATCAACTGGCGGCACACGTCCGGAAGACTGCAGACACTGCTGGGATATACCTTCAGCAAATCGATAGACAATTCTTCCGGATACGGCGAGCAGATGAATCCAGTCAATCCGCGTCTCAGCCGGGCATTGTCTGCGTTCGATTCGACGCATAACTTTGTTTTCAGCTATTCCTACAATCTGCCCATCGACAAGCTCGGCGGGCCGAAACGCCTGACCAACGGCTGGCAGATCAGCGGGATCACGCGGTTTGCCACGGGCTTGCCGGTAACGATGGTGGAGAACGATGACCAATCGCTACTCGGCACGGGTTTTGGAGGGCCGATTACCTTGGCAGTGGACACACCGAATCTGGTGGCACCGGTGAAGAAGTTTAATCCCCGAACGCAACTTTGTCCTGGGGCCTGCTTTTATTTTGACCCCAATTCGTTTGCACCGTCAGCATTGGGGCAACAGGGCACAGCCAACCGACGATTCTTCCACGGTCCTGGAGTCAATAACTGGGACTTTGCGGTGCTGAAGAATACGCAAATTAACGAGCGCGTGAACCTTCAGTTCCGCGCGGAACTCTTCAACCTTTTCAACCATGCACAGTTCCTGACTCCATACGGCATCAACACCGTCTCTTCCTTTGGCCAGATCACGCAAGCGGCGCCGCCTCGGATTGGCCAGCTTTCGTTGAAGCTGAATTTCTGACGGAAAGTTGCGCTTGTATCCCTACTAATCCCGAGCGGGGAATCGGAGTGAGGACGGTTCCCCGCAATTTCATCGAAATGACGACTGGTTATCCCGACCAGAACCACAGGAAGCGAAAGAGAATCGGCAATGTCGGCCCAAGGCGTACTCGCGGCAACACTTGTAAAACCTGGACAGTATGAATTGCGGGAGTACCCGTTGCCGGAGCCGGGGCCGGGGTGTGTGCTGGTGAAGATGGAGATGTCCGGGATTTGCGGGACGGACAAGCATACGTTTCAGGGGTATGTGACGCAGTACGGCGACCGGACGCTGGAATTTCCGATTATCCAGGGCCACGAAAATGTGGGAACGATCGCGGCGATTGGAGGCGACGGGCGGTACTCGGATTTTGAGGGTGTGCCGTTACGCGTGGGAGACCGCGTGGTGGTGGGGGCGAATGTTTCGTGCGGGGAGTGCTACTACTGTCGGCACGATTTTCCGTATTACTGCTGCGAGAAGACGACAGATTACGGAAATAATTTGAGCGCGAAGAATCCGCCGCATCTTTTTGGGGGATGGTCGCAGTACATTTACATTGTGCCGGGAAGTTTTCTGGTGAAGGTGCCGGACGATTTGCCGTCGGAAGTGGCGGTGCTGACGGAGATTTTCGCGGTGTCGGTGGGACTGGACCGGGCGAAGCAGATGTCGGCGTTTCCGAATGAGTCGTTCCGGTTCGATGACACCGTAGTGGTGATGGGCGTTGGACCGCTGGGGATGTGTTTTTTGATGAAGGCGCGGATGCTGGGGGCGGGAACGATTATTGCAGTGGATTTGTCGGAGTACAGGTTGAACTTTGCGAAGCGGCTTGGGGCGGATCATACGATACATGCTGGAAAGATGTCTCAGAAGGAGCGGTTGCAGTTTGTGAGAGAGCTGACGAATGGGCGTGGGGCGGACATGGTAGTGGAGTGCGCGGGCGTGCCGCAGGCGGTGCCGGAAGCGCTGGAGATGCTGCGGGTGAGCGGCTTGCTAGTGGAGGCCGGGAATTTTTCGGATTTGGGCGAGGTTTCGATCAGTCCACACCGGCATTTGTGCGCGAAGAATGCGCGGATATTGGCGGTGGGTGGGGAGGAGCCGGCGGCGTATGGGCCGAGCATGCGGCAGATGGCGCGGTACATGAAACAATATCCGCTGCGGGAGTTTGTGACGCACAAATATGCGCTGCGAGATGTGGATGCGGCAATGGCGAAGGCGATTGAGGCGGAGTCGATTAAGGTGGTGATGGAGCCGTGGCGGTGAGGGGGCTTAGTTGGTAATTGTAATCATAACGATGGATCGAGAGGGGAAGAGATGAGTGGACTGAAGGAAAGATTTTTGTTTGCGTGTGCGCCGGATAGCTGGGGGGTGTTGGATTATCCGGGGCCGTCGTGGGAGCAATCGTACGAAAAGATGCTGGATGAGATGGTGGAGGCGGGATACGCGGGGACGGAGTTGGGGCCTTACGGATTTTTTCCAACGGATGCGGCGGTGCTGAAGCCGCAGTTGGAAAAGAGGAAGCTGAAACTTTTGGGATCGTTTGTGCCGGTGAAGATGACGGATCCGGCGGCGGGGAAGGCGGCGATTGAGCGGATTCGGAAGGTGGGGGATCTGCTGGCTACACTGAAGGCGCCGTTTCTGGTGATGGCGGACGATCAATCGCCGGAACGGAATGCGTATTCGGGGCGCGTCTATGAGAAGGGCTGCCCGGCGTTGACGGCGGCGGAATGGAAGCACGTTGGAAATATTATAGCCGACGCGGAGAAAGTGGCGCAGGAATTTGGGCTGGACTTGGTGTTTCACCCGCATGTGGCGACTTATGTGGAGACGCCGGAGGAGTGTGAGCGGTTTTACGATGCGACGTCGCATACGAAGATTGGGTTGTGCTTGGATACGGGGCACTGTGTGTATGGCCACGGGGATTCGGTGAAGGAGGCGGAGAAGTATAAGGATAAGCTGCGGCTCGTGCATATTAAGGATTGCAACAATGCGGTGCTGGAGGAAGCCCGGAAGAATAAGTGGACTTTTGAAGAGGCGATTGAGCACAAAGTTTTTACGGTGATTGGGAAAGGGAATATTGATTTTCCGGCGTTCTTTCGGACGCTGATTAAGAACGAGTATTCGGGTTGGTCGGTGATTGAGCAGGATGTGAAGTTTGGGGCTACGGAGATTCCGCCGAAGGATAGTGTGGCGGCTAGTTTGCGGTATTTGGATGGAGTGATGGGGCAATTGAGCGCCACAGCAAAGGCTTAGGGAGGAGAAAGAAGAAGGATTTGGGAACGCAGAGATCAGAAAGCAGAGTTCAGCGTGTGCTACCGAGGAGCGGGATGCGGAAGATCAAGATGGGTGTGTTGGGCGTGGGGGAGATGGGGAAGCGCCACGCAGAGAATTTGCGGCGCCTGGTGCCAGGCGCGGAGTTGGTGGCGATTGCGGATGTGGCGGAGGCGCGGGCAAAGCAGGTGGCGGAGGAGTTGGAGGTCGAGCGCGCGTTCGGCAGCCTGGATGCGATGCTGGAGTGCAAGGGTTTGCAGGCGGTGTTGATTGCGACGCCGGACAAATTTCATGCGCAGGCAGTGATTCAGGCGGCGAAAGCGGGGAAGGATATTCTGTGCGAGAAGCCACTGGCATTGACGATGGCGGATGCTTATGCGGCGCTGGATGCGGTGAACAAAGCGGGGGTGCGGCTGCAGGTGGGATTTATGCGGCGGTATGATCCTGCGTATGCGGCGGCGATGAAGAGGATTGAAGCGGGAGAGATCGGAACGCCGCTGATTTTCAAATCGGTAGGACGGGACAAGGATGAGCCGCCGATGGCGGCGTATCAGTCCGGCGTGAACGGAATGATTTTGTACAACAGCGCGATTCACGATTTCGATCTGGCGCGGTGGATGATGCGGGACGAAGTTGCCGAAGTGCAAACGTATGCGACCGTCGCGACGAGGCCGGAGGTGGCGAAGTACGGTGATGTCGTGGCGAGTTCGGTGAATCTGCAATACCGCAGCGGCGGGATTGGGAACATCGAATCGTACGTGCAGGCGGTGTATGCGTACGATGTGCGCACGGAAATACTTGGTACGAAGGGCGCGGTTTTTGTGGGGAGCATCGAGCAGACGCCGGCGGTGTTTTTGAGCGCGAATGGAAGTTCGCAGATGCTGGCGGATCATTTTCTGACTCGGTTTGCGGATGCGTATCTGGCCGAGGTGCGGGATTTCGTGCAGAACGTGCTACAGGACAAGCCGGTACAGGTGACGGGCGAGGATGGATTGAAGGCGCTGGCGATGGCGGTGGCGGCGGAGAATTCGATCAAACAGGGGAGAGCGGTGAAGGTGACGCTGGAACGCTCGGCGACGACGTGAAGAGAGTCGGCGAGAATTCAGCTGGTGGGAGGAATTTATGACCCAGGCGACGGCGACGGCATTCAAGAGTCCGCTGCACAAGATGACGCAGACGACGCCGACGTGTTTGTGGAACGATTCAGCGTCGATCGAGGAATTGACCTACTCGATGGAGCACGGCGGCGTGGGGGCGACTTGTAACCCGGTGATTGTGCTGGGCGTGCTAAAGAAAGAGCTTGCCACCTGGAAGAGCCGGATTGAGGTGCTGCTGAAGGAATTTCCGGCCGCAACGGAAGAGGAAATTGCCTGGAAGGTGGTGCGGGAGATTTCGGTGCGGGCGGCGGCGCTGTTGAAACCGGTTTTTGATGCGCAGGGCGGGAAGAATGGGAGGCTGTCGATTCAGACCGACCCGCGGCTTTATCGAGATACGAAGAGCATTGTGGAGCAGGCGGAAGAGTTCAGCCGGCTGGCGCCGAACATGATTGTCAAAATTCCGGTGACGTCAGCGGGGATTCCGGCCATTGAAGAGGCGACGTACCGCGGAATCAGCATCAATGCAACGGTGTGCTTCACGCTGCCGCAGTGTGTGGCGGTGGCGGAGGCGGTGGAGCGCGGGCTGAAGCGGCGGGAAAAAGAGGGCAAGGAAATTGCGAGCATGGGCCCGGTGTGCACAATTATGGTCGGGCGGCTGGATGATTGGCTGAAAGTGCTGATCGAAAAAGAGAATGTGGCGATTGATCCGGGATATACGGAGTGGGCGGGCGTGGCGGTGTTCAAGAAGACGTACAAGCTTTTTCGGGAGCGCGGCTACCGAATCCGGCTGCTGTCAGCGGCGTTTCGGAATCCCATGCACTGGAGCGAGTTGATTGGCGGGGACATCGTGATTTCACCGCCCTATTCGTGGCAGGTGCGATTGAATCAGAGCGACATTGAGGTGGTGTCGCGAATCGATAAGCCGGTGGCGGCGGAGATTGTGGAAGAGCTTGGGCGGAAGTTTGCGGACTTTCGGAGGGCGTATTCGGAGAACGGGATTGCCATTGCGGAGTTTGATTCGTTTGGGCCGACACGGAGGACGCTTAGGCAGTTTGTTGGCGCTTGCCATGATTTGGATGGAGTGGTGCGGGACATCATGTTGCCGAATCCGGATGCATAGTGGGGCATCGGGGCGGGGAAAAAAAAGGAAAGACTTAACGCAGAGAGCGCTGAGCCGGAGCAGAGAAAAGAAACCCGAGAGCACAGCCAGGAATTGCTGTGCCACCGGGTCTGCGGCGAGTCCTGAGTTCAAGGAAAAGTTTTTGAATTTGCATTCCGTTTGACATTTTCAATGGAGGTATGGGCGCGTGGGAAAACTTGCGATTACGGGTGGGAAAGCGCTGAGGAAGACGCCGTTTACTCGGTGGCCGATTCCGACTAAGGCGGAAGCGGCGGCTTTGAAGGATGTGCTGGAGACCACGTTGTGGGGCGGGCAGCCGTTTCCGGGGAAACACGCGGCGGCGTTTTCGACGAAATTTGCGAAGGTGCACACGGCAAAGTACGGGCAGTGCGTGAACACGGGGACGGTGGCGATCCAGGCGGCGCTGAAGGCGATCGGGATCAAGCCGGGAGACGAAGTGATTGTGCCGGCGTACACGTGGGAGGGGACGGTCGGGCCGGTGCTACTGGTGAATGCGGTTCCGGTGTTTGTTGATGTGGATCCGGATACCTATTGCCTGGACGCGAAGCTGATCGAGAAGGTTATTACGCCGAAGACGAAGGCGATCTTGCCGGTGCATCTGGGGATGCGTTTTGCGGATATGGATGAGATTTTGCGGGTGGCGGCGAAACACAAATTAAAGGTGGTGGAAGATTGCGCGCATGCGCACGGCGGGATGTGGAAAGGCAAAGGCGCGGGCTCGATGGGGGACATGGGCGCGTTCAGTTTTCAATCGAGCAAACTGATTACCTCGGGCGAGGGCGGAGCGGTTATCACCAACAATCTGGAGTATATGGAGTTGGTGCAGAGCTACATCAATGCGGGGCGGGCTAGCCTGACGGATAAATATAAGAAGCGGATCATTGGGTTCAATTACCGGCTGGGGGAATTTCAGGCGGCGGTGCTGGGGGCGCAGCTGGAAAGAATGTCGAAGCAGAGCGCGATTCGGGAAAAGAACATGAAGCGTTTTGAGGCGCGGCTGCAGAAGACCGCGGGAATCGGTTTGCTGAAGCCGGATCCTCGGATTACGCGCCTGGCGCCGTATGGGTATGTGATCAAGTATTTTGCGGAGAAGGTGAAGGAGATTCCGCGGGCGGCGTTTGTAGCGGCGATGCAGTTGGAGGGGGTGCACTGCGACGGGTTGTTTTACGAGCCGGTTTACAAGAGTTCGCTGTTTCCGGTGGATGCGACGGATTTCCCGGCGTTGAGTTGGGGGCGGGAGAAGCCGCTGGATTTGCGGAGCATGTATTCGTGTCCGGAATCGGAGAAGGCGGCGTATCAGGAGGCGGTGTGGTTTCCGCATCAGCACTTTTTGGGTACGACGAAGGATGTGGATGATATCGCGGATGCGATTCACAAGGTGCTGGAGAATATCGAGGAGTTGCGGGGGTTGGATCATAAGGCGATTCGGAATCAGAGGTTGGGAAGGGCGGATCGGGAGAGTTGATAGGTAGGGAGCAAGCGGGAAGAGGGAAGAGCGTAAGGAAGCGGATAACGCAGAGACGCAGAGTGCGATGAGCCGGAGCGGAGAAGAGAAACGCAAGAGCTGGCTTAAAAGTCAGCGCTACATTGAAGAAGGAAGAGAATGTCGCAGGTTTCAAGCTTATGAAGGCTGAGAAAACGGTGGGGTTTGCGGTGGTGGGGCTTGGCGCGATTGCGCAAGGGGCGGTGCTGCCGGCGTTCCGGCATGCGAAGAGAGCGAAACTTGTTGCGTTGGTTGGCCGGGACAGGCGGAAGACTGAGAAGTTGGCGCGGCAGTTTGGGGCTGAAGCGGCGTACGGGGCAGAGGAGTTTAGCGCTTGCCTGGAGAATCCCGAGGTTACCGCAGTTTATCTGGCTACGCCGCAGAGCGAACACTTGAGCGCGACGATTGCGGCGGCGCGGGCGGGGAAGCATGTGCTTTGCGAGAAGCCGCTGGCGGTTAGTTCGGCGCAATCGGCGGAGATGGTGCGGGTTTGCGAAGAGTGCGGCGTACAGTTGATGACGGCTTACCGAAAATATTATGAGCCGAGCGCTTTGTACCTGAAGGAATTAATTCAGAGCGGAAAGCTGGGGAAGATTGATGTGGTCAACACATCGTTCAGCGAGTTGCACGTGGCGGGGCGATCGATCGCATGGCTGCTAGATTCCAAGGTGGCTGGTGGCGGGCCGTTGATGGATTTGGGCGTGTATTGCGTGAATACGAGCCGGTGGCTGGTGGAGGAGGATCCGGTGGAGGTGAGCGCGCATTCCTGGAAAAAGGATGCGGAACGGTTTCGGGACGTGGAGGAAGGGATTTCGTTCCGGATGCAGTTTGCTAGCGGGTTGGTGGTGCAGGGGACTTCGACGTACAGTTCGGCGATTTCGTCGTTTGTGTTTGTGCAGGGGACGAAGGGATGGGCTTGCCTGACGCCGGCGTTTCCTTTTGATGAAGAGCGAAGGTTGACTGGGAAGAGCGGCGGGAAGTGGTTTGAGAAGAAATTTAGGGTGGTGGATGAGTTTGCGCCGGAGCTGGATGCGTTTGCGGCGGCGATCCAGACGAAGAAACCTGTGGCGGCAGATGGGCGGCAGGGGCACCGGGACATGGTGATTCTGGAGGCGATTTATGAGTCTGCGAGGAAGAAGGAGCCGGTTGACGTAAGATATGGGATTCTTTGAACAGGGAAGAGGCAGGGAGAAGAGAAGAATCTAACGCAGAGACGCAGAGGGCGCAGAGCCGAAGCAGAGAAGAGAAAGGCAAGAACCGACATAAAAGCCAGCGCTACAAAAGCGGGAGGATGGAGAAATTGTATTCATGAGCTCTGGAAAAAGTGCTGGACGGAAGAAGATGGGGAGGGCCGCGAGCATTTACGATGTAGCGCGGGAGTCTGGCGTGTCTGTGTTCACGGTGTCGGCGGTGGTGAACAAAAAGAGCCATGTAGGCAAGGGTTTGCGGGAGCGCGTGGAAGCGGCCATACGGAAGCTGAATTACCGGCCGAATCTGATTGCGCGGAGTTTGGCGAACCAGAGGACGCATACGATCGGGATGATTGTGCCGGACATTGGGAACCCGTTTTTTCCGCTGGTGGTGCGCGGCGCGGAGGACGCGGCGCAGAAGCATGGTTACAATTTGCTGCTTTGTAACAGTGACGATTCGCTGGACAAGGAAGAGAGGGCGATTGAGTTGCTGCTTTCAAAGCGCGTGGATGGTATTTTGCTGACAAAGGCGGCGGGAGATTTCCGGCCACCGTTGCGGCAGATGATCAAAGAGGTGGACATTCCGTTTGTGCTGGTGATGCGGACGTATCCGAAGCTGACGAAGGATGCGGTGATTACGGACGATTATCACGGGGCGTATGAAGCGGTGTCACATTTGGCGCGGGCGGGGCGGAAACGGATCGGGTTGATCAGCGGGCCGTTGAAGGTGAGCAACGCGAAGGAGCGGTGGCAGGGATTTCATGATGCGTTGAAGGCGGAAGGGTTGCCGTATGAGCAGGATTTGGTGATCGAAGGCGATTACCGGTTGGAATCGGGATTTCGCGCGGGGCATGCGTTGTTTTCGCGGCGGCCGGATGGGATTTATGTGGCGAATCACTTGATGACGATTGGGTTGCTACAGGCGGCGGAGGAGATGGGGATGCGGTGCCCGGAGGATTTTGGGCTGGTGAGTTTTGATGATTATCCGTGGCTGGGGATTTTCCGGCCGCGGTTGACTACGGTGGAATTGCCGAAGCACCAGTTAGGAAGCGAGGCGGCGGAGCTATTAATCAAGAGGATTACGGGGGATGGGAGCAAGCCGGTGTTGAGGAAGTTGCAGCCGGAGTTGCGGATTCGGGAGTCTTGCGGGTTTGGGTTGCGGGTGGTGGGGGAAGAGAAGGAATAAGATACGGAATAGAAAAGAGAAAAGAGCTTAACGCAGAGGGCGCAGAGACGCTGAGTGCGCTGAGAAGAATACCCCAAGAGCACAGCCAGGAATGGCTGTGCCACAAGAGAAGAGCGACCCAAGAAGACAGGCTGAAGACTGTGCTACCTAAGTTTCGCTGAAGTCGAAGAGTTTTGGACGGAGAGTAAAACCTTTGGTTTTGTAGGCGGCGTAGAGAATTCCTACCACTAGCCAGATGATGCCGGCCCATTTGGTCCAGTTCTGCAGGCTGAATAAAAGTCCAAAACAGAAGACGAAACCGAAGCCAGGGACGAAGGCGTCAATGAAGAAGTTCCGCTTGCCTGCGTTTTCCGGGCCGAAGGAGAAATGCAGAAGAGAGACGAGGTTGACTCCCATGAAGGCGATCAGCGCGCCGAAGGTGACGATTTCGGCGGCGAGTTCCCATGGAATAATGAGCACGCCGATGTAGGCGAGGACGCCGACGATCCAGACGTTGTAGATGGGGTTGCCTTTTGCGGGGCTGATGTGGCCGAAGATTTTTTTCGGAAGGACGTCGTCGCGGCCCATGCTGTAGAGAAGGCGGGAGGCGCCGACGTGTCCGGCGAGGCCGCAGGCGATGCTGGAAACGAGGAGCATGACGCCGTAGGCGTGGAAGAGCCAGGGACCGCTGGCAGCGCGGGCGACATCCATGAAGGCGGTTTCGGGATTCAGATAGGCGGTGTAGTCCGGTAAAACTCGCTGAGCCATATATACCTGGAATCCGCTGAAGAGTCCGGTGAAGATGCAGACGAGGACGGAGGCGAGGAGGACGTTGCGGCGTGGATTTTTTACTTCTTCGGCGAGGATGGAGACGCCGTCGAAACCGATGAAGACGAGGGCGGCGAGTCCGGTGCCCGAGGCAACCGCGCGAAATTTGAAGGTGCCGGGGTCGTAGATGGGCTTGAGCGAGATCAGGCCGGAGAAATGGTGGTGGAGAATGATGTAGCGGAAGGCCTCGACGAGAAACGCGGCGGTTACGAGGACCATGAAGGAGAGGAGGATTTGGTTGGTGCGCGCGGTGAATTTGATGCCTTGAACGGTCATGAAGGTGATGAGTCCGACGGCCAACGCAGCGAGAATGGCGAACGGAATTTTCGGAGCCATGCGCTGGATGGCGAGGACGGCGTAGAGCGCGTTCTGGATCGGCTGGAAAAGATATTCGAGGAACATCGCCCAGCCGACGACGAAGCCGACGTGGGGATTGAGGCCTTTGCTGATGTAGGTGTAGACGGAGCCGGAGGAAGGATAGACGGTGGCCATGCGGCCGAAGCTGACGGCGGTGACGGACATGGCGACCATGGCGAGAAGCATCGTGGTGACGGCGTGGCCGTGGGAGAGGACTTGCGCTTCGCCGAAAAGCGGAACGGCGGCGATGGGCGAAGTGAGAATGACGCCGTAGTAGATTAGATCCCAAAGGCCGAGGACACGTTTCAGATGCGGCTGCGCGGGAGTTCCCGCCTGGAGTGTCCCTGTGGTTGTTTCCACGCCGGCCTCTTTCATGCTTGAACGCGTTTACAAGACCAAAACTTTCTTCAGGGGCTAAAGCCCGTTCGCGTTGCGCACTTTGCGCCGGGGCTGAAGCCCCGGCCTCCTAAAGAAAGGCAACTCCTCCGAAACTTATTTGCCGCGCGGTAAGCCGCTGCTAAAAGAAATGGCGTTCCTTCTTGCGCGCCTCGTCGTACTTCTTCCGGGCTGCGCGGACGGAATCGCGCTCGGAGACTTCGGCGATGGGGACATCCCACCAGGATTCGTAGCCGGGAACGCGTTCATCGTAGGACGTTTCGACTACGACGACGGAGGTGCGTTCCTGTTTGCGAGCGGCGACGAGGGCGTTCTGGAATTCGTCGTGCGTTTTTGCACGGATGGTCCAGGCGCCGAGGCTGGCGGCGTTGGCGGCGAAATCCACGGGAATGACTTCGCCGTCGTAGTTTTCGCCGCGGCGATAGCGGTAGTTGGTGCCCATGCCTTCGTTGCCGCAGCCGCGGCTGAGGCCGCCGATGCTGGAGAAGCCGTGATTGTCGAGGAGGACGATGTTGAGTTTGTAGCCTTCCTGGAGTGAGGTGACGATTTCTTGGGCCATCATCAGGTAAGAGCCGTCGCCAGCCATGACGTAGACTTCGCGCTTGGGGTTGGCCATTTTCGCGCCGAGGCCGCCGGCGATCTCGTAGCCCATGCAGGAGTAGCCGTATTCCATGTGATAGCCACCGGGTTGGCGGGTGCGCCAGAGTTTGTGCAGATCACCGGGGAGACTGCCAGCGGCGCAGAGGAGGATGTCGGAAGCTTCGGTGAAGGAGTTGAGGGCGCCGATGACTTCGCCCTGGGAAAGCGGCGGGTCTTTGCGAACGGCGTAAATGCGGTCGACTTCCTTTTCCCATTCGGCGCGGAAGGTGGCGATGCGGGCGGCGTAGCTTTTTTCGACCTGATAGCCGGCGACGGCGGATTGGAGTTCTTCGAGGGTGACGCGGGCGTCGCCTGTGAGCGGGAGAGCGGCGTGTTTGTAGGCGTCAAATTCGGCCACGTTGATATTGATGAAGCGGACGGCGGGATTCTGGAAGGCGGTTTTGGAGGCAGTGCTGAAATCGGAGTATCGGGTGCCCACGCCGATGACGAGGTCGGCTTCGCGGGCGAGGATGTTAGCGCCGGGCGTGCCGGTGACACCGATGGCGCCGAGCAGTTGCGGATGATCGTAGGGGAGCGAGCCTTTACCGGCTTGCGTTTCGCAGACGGGGATGCCGGTGGCTTCGGCAAAGTTTGCGAGAGCGCGAGAGGCTTCGGAGTAGAGAACGCCGCCGCCGGCGACGATGAGAGTTTTTCTTGCGTGGCGAATTAAAGTGGCGGCTTGGGAAAGAAGTTCTTTGTCGCAGCGGGTACGCGGAATGATCCAGACGCGCTTACGGAAAAATTCTTCGGGGAAGTCAAAGGCTTCGGCTTGGACGTCTTGCGGGAGGCTGAGGGTGACAGCGCCGGTGTCGACGGGAGAAGTGAGGACGCGCATGGCTTCGGGCAAGGAAGTGAGCAGTTGCTCGGGGCGCTGGATGCGGTCCCAGTAACGGGAGACAGGCTTGAAGCAATCGTTGACGGAAATATCCTGAGTGGAGGGGGACTCCAATTGCTGGAGTACGGGAGCAACGTTGCGGCGGGCGAAGATGTCGCCAGGGAGCAATAAAACGGGGACGCGATTGATGGTTGCGGCGGCGGCACCGGTGAGCATGTTGGTTGCGCCGGGGCCGATGGAAGAGGTGCAGGCGAGGGTGCGGAGACGAAAGCTGGTCTTGGCGAAGGCGGCGGCGGTGTGGACCATGGCCTGTTCATTGCGGCAGAGGTAGTAGCGGAGGCCGGGGTTCTGCTCGAGGGCCTGGCCCATGCCGGCGACGTTGCCGTGGCCGAAGATGCCGAAGCAGCCTTCGATGAAGTGATGCTCTTTGGAGTCACGGCTGGAGAACTGGGCTTCAAGGAAAGCGACGATGGCCTGGGCGACGGTGAGGCGGCGGGTCATGTAGAGAATCTCCCTGGTAGAGGAGCGCGGGACCGGGGATAAGCTTGAGGCAGAAAGGGCAGGAAATACCAGCACGAAATCGCGAGAAACTCTAAGCGCTTATCGGAGGCCTGTCCGGTGAGTTTGCCTGGGTGGTTGTATGCCATTGCCCCGTCCTCCGGGAGTTGCGGGAAGTTTACTGCTTCAACGCACCAACGGCAATCGCGGATCTATGTCTTTCCAGGTGGACTTCAGCCAGACGTGGTTGGGGTCTTCGGTCACAGCCAGCGTGCGGGAAGTTCCCGCGAGGAAATTGAGGTAGTAGACGTCGTAGCCGGGGCCGGCGACAACGGGATGAAAGCCGGAGCGCACGAGGATTGCGTCACCATCCTGCGCCCGGACGGTGATATCACGCGAGAGATCCGGGGAATAGAGGCGCTGGAGGGCGAAGCCTTCTTTCGGGCGGTTGATGCGGTAATAGTAGATTTCGTCGAGGTCGACTTCTGTGGGGGGATTGTGCACGTCGTGTTTGTGGGGTGGGAAGCTCGACCAGTTGCCGCCGGGAGTATAGACCTCGATGACGACGAGTTTGTCGGCGGGGAAGTCCGGTCGGATGATGTCGACGATCTGGCGGGAAGCGTTTCCACCGCCACGGAGGCCGCTAACCACGTCTGTTGGAGTGATCAGTTTGGGCTGAAGGTTCGCTTGGGAAGGAACGCGGCATTCGGCGAGTTCGCAGACGGTTTCCGCCTGGAAGGTGACGGAATGATTCGTGGGGAGATAGAGGCAATAGGGCAAGCCATCGAAAACGTTTTTGCGCTGGCCGATGGAGTGCGTGCCTTCGCCCCAATTTACGGAGCAGCGGCCGCCGAGAAGAACGAAAGCGGCTTCCTCGCCTTTCGTGGAGGAGGAAAAAGCTTCGCCGGGATTGAGGCGGCGGGCCGACATGCTCATCCAGTCCCACTGGACGCTTTCGCGGGAGAAGTGGAGCAGCTCGCCGGATTGGCCTTCGGGGAGAGAGCGGGAATGGACGATGTTTGGAGCTGTAGCCATCAAGTACCCCAAGCTGCTCCCGGCGCTCCGGGAAAGTCTGGCAGCGGTAAGGCGAAGGCGAGCGTCAGGAAAAATCAAAGCGCTTTGCCGTGCGGTGCAACCGAATCCGGAATCATTTGAAAAGCGTGCGGGAGGTCAAAGATTTCCGGGTATGGGCCACTCGCTAACCGCCTAGAGTGTAACGCAAGATGGGGGGATTTTGCCAACGATTCGGGAGACGTTAGAGTTTTGGCGGAGCCACCTGAATAAGCCAGAGATGACCGGAAGGAATGAAAGAAGGCGAAAGATTTTAACACAGAGGGCGCGGAGGAAGAGCGCAGAGAACACTGAGAAGAGAACTGCGCCCGCCCCGTAAATGCGCTCGGGGTGCAAACTGCGTACCTCGGAAGGCGGCCGCTACATGGAGGGCGATTGCAAATGGTCTCGGACGCCATTCGGGAGAATGGCGTTCCCAGGGGACCGCGTTACGCGGGTGCCATGGCGCCGTTAAGGGCGGCTAGTTCGGTGGGGGTTAGGGGGCGGTGGGCGGCTTTTGGGAGGTCGCCGAGTTGGAGGGGGCCGATGGAGACGCGGATTAGGCGGAGGACTTCGACGCCGAGAGCTTCGAGGATGCGGCGGATTTGGCGATTTTTGCCTTCGTCGAGGATGATTTCGAGCCAGGAATTTTTCTCGCCGGTGCGGAGAACGCGCGCGCTTTTGCAACGAAGAGATTCACCTTTTCCCGATTCCACGCCGCGTTCGAGGGATTCGAGCAGATGGGAAGCGGCGACGGCAGCGATTTGCACGTGGTAGGTCTTGTCGAGGTGCGTGGCGGGATCGGTGACGCGGGCGTTCCATTCGGAATCGTTGGTAAAGAGGAGGAGGCCTTCGCTGGCTTTGTCGAGGCGGCCGACGGGGGCGAGCCAGGTTAAATCCGGAGGGAGGAGAGAGTAGACAGTGTCACGGCCTTTTTCGTCGGCTGCGGAGGTGATGATGCCGCGCGGCTTGTTGAGCATCAGGTAGATTTTTTCGGCGGGTTTGAGGACGTGGCCTTGCACGTGGATGCGATCGGTGCCGAGTCGGACGGGGGTTTCCGGATTTTTCGGCGTGGCGCCGTTGAGGAGGACTTTGCCCTGGCGGATCAGTTCTGCGGCTTGTTGGCGGGAGCAGTAGCCGAGTTTCGAGAGGGCGCGTGCCAAGCCGATTTTGCGTGAGGAATCGGGTTTCGGCTGCGACGTGCGGGCGGTGCGGTGTTTCACGGGTTCAGCGACGAGGGGCGCTAGGTCTTTTTGTCCGCCGAAGCGGCCTCTGGATGCTTTACCTCGCCGAAGCGGTTGGCGAGCCAGTCTCGGACTTCCTTGGGATTGTATTTGAAGGGGCCGTTGCCGCCTTTGTAGGAGATGCGGCCTTGCTCGTCGATGATGTAGAGGCGTTCGGGCCATGCGGCGTAGGCGTCGTTGGCGGCGTTGTTCATTTCGTCGATGCCGAATGGGACAAAGTATTTGAAGCGCTGGGTGAAGTCGTTGGCGATGGCGACGCGCTGCTCGAGGGTTTTGGGCTGGGCGTAGCAGACGTTGTCCTTATCTTTTTCATTGGATTTCATCTGCCATTCGTCGAGAGGATGGGCTTCGCGAACGTAGATGGTGAGGAAATCGGCGCGGTCTTTATAGTCGCTGTAGATTTGCGCGATGTCGCCAACCTGGCGACGGAAGGGCGGTCAAGTGAAGCTGCCGAAGACGAGGACTAGCGGTTTGCCGTTGGTGCGCTCTCGGATGTGAAAGCGCGTGGAACCATCGAGCGAGACGAGAGTGGCGTCGGGGGCGTCGCTGCCGACCTGGAGATTTCCGCGGTGCATGTGCGGCAAGGCGTAGCGGATCATGCCGATAGCGTCTTTGGGGCTGCCGGCCATGATGCTGAGCCCGACAGCCACCGCAAGAAGAAGGATGGCCACGGCGATTAGAGACCATTTGAGGATGGGATGCATTCTCGTCCTCCAGTTAGTAATCGGCGGAAGCACGCAACTCGTCGCGTAAGGCGGTATAGCGTGCCAGGGACTTTTCGATGATGTTCATGGCGGCGTAGGCGGGGCGGATGTCTTCGACCTGGACCTGTTTGCCTTCGAGTTGCTTGTAGTCCTGGAAGAAGCGCTTCAGGACGAGCAGACGGTGCGGGGGAAGGTCGCGGGCTTCGATGTAGTCGCTGAATTCGGGGTCGTTGGTGGCCACAGCAATGATTTTGTCGTCGCTGGCGCCGGAATCGATCATGGTCATGACGCCAATGGCGCGGGCTTTGATGAGGGCGAGCGGCTGCACGGGTTCCTGGCAGAGGACGAGGACATCGAGAGGGTCGTTGTCTTCGGCGTAGGTTTGCGGGATGAAGCCGTAGTTGGCGGGATAGAAGACGGCGGAGTGGATGATGCGGTCGACCTTGATGAGGCCTGTGGCTTTGTCGAGTTCGTATTTGACGTTGGAGCCGAGGGGAATTTCGATGACGGCCTGGAAGTCGCGGGGGAGTTCCTTGCCGGGGGAAACATCATGCCATGCGTGCATCAAGAGAGGGTTCTCCACAATTAGGTTCGCACAAGCAGTATGAACGAAGCCTGTCCAGGCCGCCAGCCAAAGAGCGAGTGCTCAACTTTGATTTGCTGCCGCATCTTCCCGCCGTTATCATACCGGCAACTGTTTCCCGGAGGTCCCTGTGTTTCGAATCTTCTCGTTGTTGTCTGCCGTTTTTTTCTCCTGCTTGCTCCTCGCGAACTGCGCCCGGGCTCAGAAAGTGCAACACCCCCTCGACGCGCTGGCCACCCAAGAATATTGGACCGTCTATGACGTGTTGACGGCCAGCGGACATCTCGACGGGGACACGCACTTTGTAAGCATACTTCTGCACGAGCCGGCCAAATCCGTGGTGCTTGCCTGGAAGAGCGGTGATGCAGTGAGTCGCGAAGCGGACGTGGTGCTACTGCGGAAAGAGCGCGTGATTGAGGCCCGGGTGGACATCGGTGCGCGAAAAGTGGAGTCCTGGAAGGAGATTCCGGGAGTCCAAGGTGCGGTGTTTGAGAGCGAAATCCTCGGGTTGACGGAAACAATCCTGGCGGATGACCGTGTAAAGAAGGCTCTCGACAGGCGAGGTATAACGGACAAGAACACGGTGCAGTGCGAAGCCCTTCCGGTGGGGTTCTTCGCGTTTCCGGAACAGCAGGATCATCGCATCGGATTGGCGGACTGTACGGTCGGGCATGGCTCCTATCACACGTGGAGCCGCTATATCGGGGGACTTACCGTTGAAGTCGATTTCGCGAACGGAAAAGTGTTACAGGTATTTGACGAGGGGATCGTGCCTGTTCCGGAGCCGTTCAATTACGAGGAGGCTCCGGGAGAGCCGCGGCCGGGCACAAAACCGGGAATGATTTCACAGCCCCTTGGTCCGAGTTTTCAGATGACCAATGGGGAAGTGAACTGGCAGAACTGGCATTTCCGATTTCGATTGGATTCGCGCGTCGGCCCGATTGTAAGCCTGGTCGGCATGGATGACGGCGGCCGACGCCGTTCAGTGATGTATGAAGGAAACATGTCCGAACTGTTCGTTCCGTATATGGACGCAACGCGTAATTGGTCAACGCGGTCATTTTTGGATGCGGGCGAATTTTATCCGGGCGGAGTCCTGAAAAGTTTGCGGGAGGGGTTGGATTGCCCGGCGAATGCGGTCTATTTTGACGGTCTTTCCAACAACGAAAAGGGCGCTCCGGTGCTCAGGCCGCGCCAGGGCTGTTTATTTGAACGGTTTGCGGGCGACCTTGCCTGGCGCCACGAAGACGATGACCTAGTATTCGGGCGTCCATCCAGGACGCTGGTGCTCCGCTCAGCCGCCGTCATTGGCAACTACGACTATCTTTTGGACTGGCGATTTGAGCAGGACGGAAGCATCCGCGTGGCCGTGGGTGCCACGGGAATCATTGAGGCGCGGGCCGTTGCCGCCGAATCCGTTGGCGGCGGGACGGGGCACCACGATAATTCGCCTGAAGAATATGGACAATTGGTGGCCAAAAACCTTTTGGGAATCAATCACGATCACTTTTTTTCTTTCCGGCTCGATTTGGATGTGGACGGGCCGAACAACAGCTTCATGGTGCACAAGCTGGTCCAAAAGGAACTCCCGGCGGGCGGGCCCAGGAAGAGCATCTGGGTAGCAGAGTCTTCCATCGCCGGAAAGGAACGGGACGCGATGATGGATATTCACCTGGAAAAGCCGTCCATGTGGATTTTTGTCAATCCAAGTGTGAAGGGGCCGCTCGGGCATCCTAGCGGTTATGAAATCATGCCAGGTGTCACCGCGGCTTCCCTGCTCAGCCCAGAAGACGGCGTACAGAAAGTTGGTGCATTCTCTTCACACCAGTTGTGGGTGACACCATACAAGGCCGACGAGCTTTATGCGGCAGGCACGTACCCGAATTCCAGCAAGGGTGATGGCGGCCTGGCTACGTGGACCCGGGAAAACCGGAGTATCGAAAATACGGACCTTGTTGCCTGGTATACCTTGGGCTTCCACCATGTGCCGCGCGAGGAAGATTGGCCGGTCATGCCCGTGATGTGGCACGATTTCGTGATCCGGCCATTCGATTTTTTCTCAAAAAACCCCGCGCTGGACCTGCCCAAAGAACCATAACCAAGCGAGGCGGCTGCTGAGCAGCGGTATGCGGCGTAATTAGCATTCAGGCGGATTTTTTGGTCCAGGCGCCGATGATGGCGCCCATGAGGACGAGGCCGGCGAGGGGGTAGAACTGGTTGATGGCGAAGAGTTCTTTGGGGCGCATTTCGTACATGTAGGTGGTGTAGGTGATGGGGCCGACGAAGCCGATCCAGAGGAGGACACCGACGGAGGTGCCGCGGCCGATGGTGTTGGCGTTGCGCCAGATGCAGATTTGGGCGAGCGAGTAGGCGATGAGGAGATTCAGGACGAAGGTGATGACGTAGGGCAGGACAGGGTTCATGCTTTTGGCCTGCTCGATGCTGATGTTTTCGAGGGCCATCCAGGGCTTGCTGAAGAGCATGCCATACCAAACGGCGCCGAGGAGCCAGTAGGCGAGGGCGGCGACGAATACGGCAGCGTAGTTTGTTTTCATTCGAGTGATCCCCCGTCAGGAACGTGTGGCGGGGAATGTAGCATCAGGCGCGGGCTTTGTCGATGAGTTCGTCCCAGATGCCTTTGGATTGGAGGATCAACTCGATCGCTTCGCGAATGGCGCCCTTTCCGGCGTGGGCTTTGGTGGTGTAGTGGGCAATTTTTCTTACGTCAGCGACAGCGTCGCCTACGGCGACGGCGAGGCCGACTCGTTTGAGGATCGGAATGTCGGGGAGATCATCGCCGACGAAAGCGACTTCGGCGTCTTTTACACCGGCTTTTGCGAGGATTTCCTCGTAGGCGGGCAATTTGAGCGGAATCTTCATGTAGATGTAATCCATCTTCATTTCGTGCGCGCGGCGGAGGAGGGCGGGGCTTTCGCGGCCGGTGATGCAGCCGGTGCGGATGCCGGCGGTGTGGGCGAGGGTGAGTCCCTGGCCGTCGTGGGCGTCGAACTTTTTTATT